>Ga0163225_100024_pt1 | contig 42713 bp, 37 predicted proteins | sample MSEWel2016_04_06_2_FD_113145 | JGI IMG/M metagenome (GOLD analysis project Ga0163225, IMG submission 113145) | Subsurface microbial communities from deep shales in West Virginia, USA - MSEEL Well Study Marcellus 5H_2016_04_06 ... | reverse complement strand
CACACTGTTGGCAGGTGGTTCTATTGATTTTTCTAATATTTCGACAAAAAGGACTGCCTGTCTGTTGAGCAAACTTCTCTGTCATTTCTTTTTGAATTTTCTGATTATCATCCAGCAGAAAGAGGGCACCATATAAAGCTCCGCAATGACCTGCCGGAGCCCGGCCTGAGCCCATTTTCTTCATCCTGGAAATATCCTCTTCACTTCCGCCAAAGTGTTTTACCATTGCCTGTGCACAATTGTACCCATATTTGGGGTGGTGATAATACCAGGCGGCATTATCGGGTTGAATATTTATAGAAACATCTCGCACCATAGAGAAAAGATTTTAACTTTTTCGTCGCCATATTTTTTAAGGGCTTGTCTTACCTGTTCCGGGCTTTTTTCTTTTTTAAGGTTTTTGTCTTTGCTGTAAAACGTGTCGGCAAAGCAGATGATTTGCTCTTCAATGCTGCGGGGAATCATATCGCGGACAGGAAGTGGTAACTTTTGTGATGCAATTTCCTCTTTTGTAAGGCCGGTTCCGGTATGTCTTTCGCAGACTAAACCGTGTTTAGGCAAACCTTCTTTTTCGAGTATTTCGCGTCCCAGGTAGCCATGGCAGATGTAGGGGTACTTACCGTGACAGCCAATAGGAGGCGCATCGGTTAAGAAAATGCCAATGTCGTGGAGCATAGATGCTTCCGAAATAAACTCCTCATCGGCTTTCAGTTCAGGATGTTCGGATACAATTTTCAGACATTTGTCACGAACCAGCCGGCTGTGGGTTATTAAGATTTCCCGGGCCGGGTGGATTTCGGAATAGTATTTATCAAAAATCTGAAGAACAGAATCGTTTTCCCCCACCATTTTTCTGGTATTTATTTGCTGTTTCAGTTGACCGATATGTTATTTCATGAATGCAGGAAAACAAAGACTATTTGTGTCTTTCCTGTAATACCTTGATAACATCTTCAATGCGGTAACTCTTTGCAGTGAGCAATACCAGGGTGTGATAAGTCAGGTCGGCCACTTCATTCAAAAACAGGTCGTCGTTGTTATCTTTAGCTTCAATGACAGTCTCCACAGCTTCTTCACCCACTTTCTGGGCGATTTTGTTGATGCCTTTTTCAAAAAGAGAAGTTGTGTAAGAGCCTTCGGGCATATCCTGCAATCGTTTATCGATGAGGTCTTGCAAGTGAACCAGGAAGTCGATGTTGCCCTTGTTCTCTTCGGCAAAGCAGGTATCAGTTCCCTTGTGACATACAGGGCCAACGGGCTTGGCTTTTATAAGAATGGTGTCGTTGTCGCAGTCAGGTGTGATAGAAACCACATTCAGGAAGTTTCCGGATTCCTCTCCTTTTGTCCAGAGCCGGTTTTTGGTGCGGCTGAAAAAGGTGACTTTTTCATCTTTCCGGGTCTTTTCAAAGGCTTCTTCGTTCATGAAACCGAGCATCAGCACCACATTTGTCTGAGCATCCTGTACGATCGCGGGAATCAGTCCGTTTCCCAATTTTGAAAAATCTAATTGCATGATATGTAGTTTGTGTTGTTTTTTTAATCCGTTGGCGACAAAGATAATAATTTGTCCGGTATCTGCTGTAATATCAACGAATTGAGATCCCCTCGTTTTTCAGATAGTCTTTTAGCTCAGGGATGGGAATTTCATTAAAATGAAAGATGCTGGCTGCCAGACCTGCATCTGCTTTGCCTTTGGTAAAAACATCTTTGAAGTGTTCTTTGGCACCCGCACCTCCCGAGGCAATGATAGGGATGCCTCTCTCATCGGATAGTTTGGCCAAAGCCTCGTTGGCAAATCCTTGTTTTACCCCATCATGATCCATGCTGGTAAAAAGAATCTCTCCGGCACCTCTTTCTTCGGCTTCACGCGCCCAACTGAACAACCGCTTTTCGGTGGGAATGCGACCTCCGTTGACCGTGACGGCCCACTCATCTCCCTGCAGCTGTTCTGCATCTACGGCCACAACCACAAACTGACTCCCGAAATTTTGGGCCATATCGCTAATCAACCGAGGATTCCTGACAGCCGATGAGTTGATGGAGATCTTGTCGGCTCCGGCGCTTAAAAGGGCATCTGCATCGCTCAGCTCACTAATTCCTCCCCCTACGGTAAAAGGAATGTTGATGTGTTGAGCAATTCGTTTTACCAGTTCTACGAATGTTTTGCGCTTCTCGTGGCTGGCAGTAATGTCCAGGAAAACCAGTTCATCGGCCCCTTGTTGAGCATAAAGGGCTCCCAGCTCCACCGGGTCGCCCACCTCTTTGATATCCAGAAATTTCACCCCTTTAACGGTTTGTCCGTTGCGGATGTCGAGGCATGGTATGATTCGTTTTGCGAGCATTTAAAAGAATGTTTTTTATTACTGGTAACCGGGAAACTTATATCATTGTAGATTGCTTTCCCGAATGGTCGGGATTCGTAATGACGTTGAGAATTGTAAAAAAAAACAGAGGGATGAGGTGGAGTCGGTTTTCGGCAAAGCCGAAAACCGACTCCACCTCATCCCTAAACTTCCTTGTAAATTCTGTTGCGAGTGAAACGAAGCAATCTTTTCTCTATTTAAAATTTACTTGATTTGAAATGGTTAATAATTTTATTTTATCAGATTTCACTAATTTTCCTCCCAATCTCCTCCATCCCAATTCTGCCCTCATAAATTGCCTTGCCGAAAATAACTGCCGGAACGCCTGCTTCTTCGAGTTCATCAATATCTTTCATACTGCTGACTCCGCCACTGGCGATGAGATACAGTTCCGGGAAATTCTCAAGAATCTCTTTGTACAATTTGGTTGACGGGCCTTCAAGCATACCATCTTTGCTGATGTCGGTACAAATTGTCCGGGTCACGCCTTTCCCAATGTATTCTTTCAGAAAATCCATCAGGTCGAGTTCAGAGGTTTCCAACCAGCCTGATGTGGCTATTTTCCGGTCTTTGGCATCGGAGCCGAGAATGATTTTTTCCGAACCGTGCTGAGTGAGCCATTGCAGAAATTCCTCCGGGTTTTTCACTGCGATACTTCCTCCGGTGACCATCTGGGCTCCGCATTCAAATGCTACCCGAAGATCTTCGCCGGTTTTTAGTCCGCCCCCAAAATCAATGGTCAGGCCGGTTTGTCCGGCAATTTTCTCCAGCACCTTATAATTGACAATGTGTCCCGCTTTTGCGCCGTCCAAATCCACCAAATGAAGACGCCGGATACCATAATCTTCAAACTGTCTGGCTACCTCCAACGGATTCTTATTGTATGTTTTTTGTGTGCTGTAATCTCCTTTGCTTAATCTGACACACTTTCCGTCAATAATGTCGATGGCAGGTATTAGTTCTATTGATTGCATTTTTTATACTCTATAATTTTATACATCTCGTATCCAACTCCTAACTTGCAGCTTATAGCGCCTAACTTCCCGTATCTAACTTTCAATCTTTATGAAGTTCCCCTTGGGGGATTTAGGGAGCCGGGCTCTGTCTTTTTACATTTCCAGAAAATTTTTAAGAATCTGCTCTCCCGCCTTACTGCTCTTCTCGGGGTGAAACTGGGTTGCAAAAAAATTGTTTTTTCTCAGGGCAGCACTGAATGGGTGTATGTAATGACTCTCAGCAGCAGTATCCGGTCCTGTGGCCACATAATAGCTGTGGACAAAATAGACAAATTCGTTCTCCAGTTCTTTGGTGAACAACGGTTCTTTGGGGTTGATGAGCTGGTTCCATCCCATGTGGGGAATCTTAAATTTTTCCGTTTTCTGCTCAGGGGCAATAAATTTCTTCACTTTCTCATCAAAAATGCCCAGACAGGGAGTATCCCCTTCTTCGGAATGACTGCACATAAGTTGCATACCCAGGCATATTCCCAGCACCGGTTGGGTGAGGGAGGGAATCAATTGGTCAAGGCCCTCTTTTTTCAGATAAGCCATGGTGGTACTGGCTTCGCCCACACCGGGAAAAATGACCTTATCGGCCTTCCGAATGGACTCATGGTCGGCAGTTATTTCCGACTGAAAACCCAGCCGTTCCAGGGCGAAACTAACCGATTGAATGTTGCCGGCATTGTATTTTATGATTACAATCTTCATTGTTTATTCCTTCATTAATTGGTCAACGTTATTCACCAGTGCCGAGAACTCCTCTTCGTTGAATAGTCTGGTCAGGAATACAATTTTTCCTTCCCGATCGATTAAAACGTTTCGCGTTACTCCGGCTTTATTTTCTGCATAAAGTTGGAAAATTCCAGCCCGCGGATCCAAAGCCAAAGGGTAACTAATGCTGGTTTCTTCGGCAAATTTCGTTACTGTTTCCAATGGTTCATCCCGGTCTATACCCACCACCACAAGGCCTTTGTCTTTGTGTGGTTGCCATATTTCCTTTTCAATGTGGGGCATCTCTTTCCGGCATACTCCGCACCAGCTGGCGGTAAACTGAAGCATCACCACTTTTCCTTTTTGATCTTCTAACCGGAACGTTTTGCCGTTGGTCAATGTTGTTTCAAAAAGGGGAGCGGAGTCGCCCACTTCAACAATGTATCCACGGTTATCTTTTGTGTTTTGACAGCTGAGGTTGGTTACTATCAACATAAGAAAAAAAAATTGTTTGAATTTGAGCATAACATTTGAGTTTTAGGCAAATACTACTGTTTTGTTTTTATAAACCAGCGTCTTTCGATCCAGGTGAGCCTTCACTGCCCGTGAGAGTACAATTTTTTCAATGTCTTTCCCTTTCTGCACCAGGCTTTCTACCGAGTCGTGATGCGATATCCGGGTGATATCCTGATCGATAATTGGGCCGGCATCCAGGTCGGATGTAACGTAGTGGCTGGTGGCTCCAATGATTTTAACCCCTCGGGAGTGGGCTGCGTGATAGGGTTTGGCACCTGCAAATGCGGGAAGGAAAGAGTGGTGGATATTAATGACCTTGTTTGGGAAATTCCTGACAAAATCGGACGATAATATTTGCATGTATCGGGCCAACACAATGAAATCGATTTTGTGTTCCTGCAGAATTTTCAGTTCCTGTTGTTCTTGTTCTTTTTTATTGTCTTTGTTTACAGGGACGTGGTAAAAGGGAATGTTAAATTGTTCCGCCACATGTTCCATCTCTTTGTGGTTGCTGAGGATGACCGGAATTTCAACTTTTAATTCCCCTGCTTCGTATCGGGCGAGTAAATCATACAGGCAATGCGAACTTTTGGATACAAAGATACCCATGCGGGGTATTTTGTCGGAAAATTTTAAATCCCAGACCATTTCTAAAGGTTTTCCCAGGAGGGGGCCAAAAACGGTTTCTATTTCATCGCGATTCAGTGTGAATCCATCCATTTCCCATTCTATACGCATGAAAAAGCGCTTCTCTTCGCGGTTGGTATATTGGTCAAGCGCTACTACATTCCCGTTATTCTGATGTATGAAATCAGTCACTCGTGCGACAATTCCCCTTTGGTCGGGACAATGAATTCGTAATATGGCTGTTTGGTTTTCTGACATTTTTGTAACTGTTTTGCTTACAAAAGTAATAAATTATTATCCGAATACCCGGTTAATTTCTCCTCCGTGCTTTCTGTGGTTTATTTTTCTGGATTTAGGAGACTTGCTTGCCTTTAAGCTCTTTAATAAAATTAATGATCCCCTCTTCGTCATCGCCCGATTGCTCCAGGCGCCTGATAAACGCGCTACCTACAATGGCACCATGTGCATGTTGGCATACATCGCTGTAGGATTGGTGATTACTGATGCCAAACCCGACCATTCGGGGAGTGGCAAGTCCCATGTTATTGATGCGTTCAAAATACTCAATTTGTTGCAACGATAATCCGTCCCTGGCACCGGTTACTGCTGCTGAGGAAACCATGTAAATGAAGGAAGTGGAGGCCTTATCCAGATTCCTGACGCGTTCTTCAGGGGTCTGTGGAGTGATTAGAAAAATGTTACTGATGTTGTTTCTTGTAAAAAGTTCCTGATATTCCTCCAGGTAAGTTTCGTATGGAAGATCCGGGAGAATCAGTCCGCTGACGTTATTCGATTTACATTGCTCAATGAATTTTTCCACGCCGAATTTGAGTACAGGATTCAGGTATCCCATCAGAATTATGGGCATAGAGATTTCCTCCGGGATACTGCTGAGTTGTTCAAAAAGCTTTTTCAGACTCATACCGTTTTCCAATGCACGGGTGCTGCTGTTTTGTATCACAGGGCCGTCGGCCAGCGGATCGGAGTAGGGCATTCCGATTTCCACAAAATCAACGCCGGCTTTTTCCAATGATTTCAAAACCTTTGTGGTGCTCTCGATATCGGGGAATCCTGCTGTGAAATAGACCGATAACAGGTTTTTTTTTCTTTTGAGCAGAGACTTTAATTTTTCCATTGGTAGTGTTTTTTTTGTAAATGGTTGATGCTTGCGCTTAGGGATTGTGCCGAAATAACTTCGTTAAATCTGTCAATTTATTTCATTACAAGCCCTTATTTCAAATTAAACCGTTCCATGTAGGTTTTCATGTCCTTGTCTCCCCGACCGGAAACAGTGACGACTACATTTTCTCCTGATTTAAGTTCCAGCTGGTCGAGTACTGCCAGTGCATGGGCGGATTCCAGAGCCGGAATGATGCCTTCTTTTCTTGTGAGCAACAGTGCAGCGTCCAGTGCTTCCTGGTCGGTGACAGAAAGGTATTTTGCCCGTCCGGTTTTTGAAAGCCAGGAGTGTAACGGGCCTATGCCAGGGTAGTCAAGGCCGGCAGAGATGCTGTAGGGTTCGGTAATCTGGCCGTCATCGGTTTGCATGAGGAAGGTCATGCTCCCGTGTATCACTCCGGTTTCGCCCATCGCAATAGAAGCAGCGGTTTTACCGGAGGTTAATCCTTCGCCGGAGGCTTCTGCGCCAATGAGTTTTACTTCCGGCTCGTTCAGGAAATGATAGAATGACCCTGCCGCATTGGAGCCTCCACCCACACAAGCCACGACATAGTCGGGATTGCTGTTATCGGTTTTGTTCCTTATTTGCCATTGAATTTCTCCACTAATGACCGACTGCAGCCGGGCCACCAAATCCGGATAGGGGTGAGGGCCAACCACCGAACCGATGAGGTAAAAAGTATCCAGCGGATGGGCGATCCAGTCGCGCAATGCTTCATTGGTGGCATCTTTCAGGGTACGACTCCCCGACATCGCCGGCCTGACATCAGCTCCAAGCATTTTCATGCGTGCCACATTGGGCGCCTGACGTTCCATATCGGTTTCACCCATATAAACAATGCAGTCCAGACCCATTAATGCACATACTGTTGCCGTGGCCACGCCATGTTGTCCTGCACCGGTCTCCGCGATGATGCGTTTTTTCCCCATCTCATTGGCCAGCAGAATCTGACCAATTGTGTTGTTAATTTTATGGCTGCCGGTGTGGTTAAGGTCTTCGCGTTTCAGCCAGATGTTGCACCCATAAATCTCCGAAAGCCGCCCTGCATGATAGAGAGGGGAAGGACGTCCTGCATAGTCTTCCAGCAGGGTTTTGAAGTCTTTCCGAAACGACTCGGAATTGATGATTCGCAAATAATTATCCCGCAGGTTTTCAATGTTGGGAATGAGCATTTCAGGGATGTAAGCACCACCAAAGGGGCCGTAAAATCCTCGCTCGTCAGGTTGAAATGAAGTTGACATACAAACTTATTTGAGTTTTTTATTGTTGAGTCTGCTCCGAAAAGAGGTGTTTTTGTCAAGTTCGAGGCCCAGGGAATTTTTGATTTGGAGTTAACTTTGTGTTAATGAGGGTTTAAAAATTTCCTGTAACGAATATTTTGACAACAAAGAACCTTTTCGGAGTGCACTCATTGTTCTCGAATTGTTTTTATAAAATGTTCAATAGCGGCCATGTTCTTTAATCCGGGTTCCGTTTCAAAGCGGCTGTTAATGTCCAGTGCATAAGGTGTTGCAGTGCACTGTTTTAATATCCCCGGGGCATCTCCGCTTTCGATTCCTCCACTTAAAAAGTAAGGACGTGCAGGTTCAAAGCCGGTAAGGATTGACCAATCGAATTTTTGACCACTGCCGCCATGTTGTTGCGTCGGGGTATCGAAAAGAAAAAAATCGCAAACCTCTTTATAGGCATAGGTTTTTTCAATGTCTTTTTTATCCTTTAGAGAAAAGGTTTTTATTATTTCGTAGCCTTCTTCTTTTAGCTCCCTGCATTGCTCGATGGATTCATTTCCATGGAGCTGAACAGTGTTTAGCCCAAATTTTCGACAGGCTTCTTTTATGGTTTCTGATTCTGCGTTAACAAACACCCCTGTTTTGCGGATATTTTCCGGAATCAGGGCTGTAGTTGCTGTGTTCAAAATGCTGCCTGCGTATCGTGGCGATTTGGGGTAAAAGATGAATCCTATGTAATCGGGTTCCAATCTTACCAAATCAAGAATGTTTTGATGTTGGCGCATTCCGCAGACTTTTATTTTCACAGGGTTTGGCATAGTTCTTTGTTCAAACTTTAGGGTTTGTAATGAAATAAATTGACAAATTTAACGAAGTTATTCTGTTCTTTACCGACTTGAAAATACTGCGAATAGCGAGCTATTTAATGGATTTTCAAGGAAGTTAAAGGGCAAAAGAACAAGTCTAAATCGGCAAGTTTTTTCGTAACAATCCCTTAATCGATGTTACTTCAGCTTTGAAATCTGCGCAAACCTGAGCCGGGTCAGCATGCTTCATGAAATATTCGCCCATGAGGAAACCTTTAAATCCGGCATTTTGCAGAAACCGGAAATCTTCAGCCGAATGAATTCCGCTTTCTGCAATTGGGAGAATATGTGCGGGAAGCATGGATATCAGATTGGCTGCATGTTGCAAGTCCACCTCAAAGGTCTTTAGGTTTCGGTTGTTGATGCCCACCATATCCACATAACTGTTAAGAATTTCGACTTCATTTTCATCGTGGAGTTCCATCAAAACCTCCAACCCCAGATAATTGGCCAGAGCTGCCAGTTCACGTGCCTGCTTTTTCTTCAGTATGGATGCTATCAGCAGAATGGTGCTGGCGCCAATGGCTTTGGCTTCATACACCTGATAGGGGTCGATGATAAATTCTTTACGAATGATTGGGGTATCGGTCAGGTCGCGTGCTTTACTTAAATCATTGTTGCAACCGCCAAAGAAATGAAAATCGGTAAGCACTGATATCCCGGCCACTCCTGCGTTGGCATAACCCGGAATGATTTTCTCCACTTTGGCATCTGCATGAATCAGGCCTTTGGACGGTGACTGACGCTTGAATTCGGCAATGACGGGAAAATCGCTCTTTTTCAGATTATCTTTCATGGAAGTCACTGGAGCTGAAAAGTGACGATAATATTTCAGTTCCTTTACTGACACTTTGTTTTTTGTGGCATTGACTTCCTCTTGCTTGTTCGCTACTATTTTATCCAGAATGTTCATGGTTCTTATGAGTATTGGGTTAGACAATTTCCAGAAGCGTCTTTAAGGTAGCAGCTGCTTTACCTCCTTTAAGTGAATCTGAAGCTTTCTCAAGACATTGTTCAAAGCTGAGTTTCTCATCAATGATTTGAATTGCCAGCGCGGCGTTGGCCAGGACGGCGTTGTTTTGAGCCTTGGTTCCCTGCCCGTTCAATACCTTTTTGAATATGGACGCCGAATCCTCAACGGTATTACCACCGAAAATTTCTTCAGGTTTGTTGGGAGGGAGTTTGATGTCGTCGGGCTTGAGTAACTTTTCTCCGTTGTGGGAAATCACCTTAAACGCATCAGTTAAAGATACTTCATCATATCCGTCGATGCTATGGACAATGCTGAATTTCGTATCTGTTTGCTGGTAAATGTACTGAAAAATGCGGGCCAGTTCAAGGCTGAAAACCCCGACCAGTTGAAATTGCGGATCGGCAGGATTTACCATAGGGCCCAGCATGTTAAAGAAAGTTTTGATGCCCAATTCACTGCGAATGGGACCAACAGCTTTCATGGCGGGGTGAAACAACGGTGCATGCAGAAAACAGATCCCTGCTTTGTCAATTTGTTTTTTTAGCAGATCATTGTCGTTGGAAAACTGATAGCCCAGATATTTCACCACATTGGAAGATCCGCAGGCCGAGCTTACCCCGGCATTTCCATGCTTTGCCACTTTGTAGCCGGCACCGGCAACCACCAGGGATGCCAGCGTGGAGATGTTAAAGGTGTTTTTCCCGTCGCCTCCTGTGCCACACATATCGATGGTCTGAAAATCGGACAAGTCAACACGTTTGCATTGTTCCAGCAATCCATCCCGAAAACCCGATAATTCTTCTACGGTAACTGAGCGCATCATAAAGACTGATAGAAAAGCTACGACTTCTGATTTGCTGTAGTTTTCACTGGTGATATTTACGAGTATCTCTTTGGCCTCTTCTTTTGAGAGGGTATTGTATTCGAAGAGTCTTTTAAGTGTTGGTTGTAGCATTGTTCCAGATGTTTGATGTTAAAAAATAGAGGTTACCCTTCAATCCAGTTTTTTATCATTTGCATGCCATGCTCGGTGAGGATGGATTCGGGATGAAACTGCACGGCTCTGACATCATATTGCTTGTGCGTAATGGCCATGATTTGTCCCTGTGTATCGCGGGCAGTGATGTTGAGCTCTGCTGGCAGATCCTCCTCATTGACCACCCATGAGTGGTAGCGGCCACCCATAAATGTGTCGGGCAGGGTGTTGAAAATCATTTCGTTGCGGTCGCACACCGATATGGGTGTTGCAATGCCGTGGTAAACACGTGGCAGATTGTAGATAGACCCTCCAAATACTTCCGCAATGGCCTGGCATCCCAGACATACCCCAAAAATGGAGTGGGTAGGGGCCAATGCCTTGATTAGCGGTTTCAGAATACCTGCTTCGTCAGGGATCCCTGGCCCCGGAGAAAGTACGATCTTGTCATAAGCCCGGGCTTCTTCAATGGTTATTTTGTCATTTCGGAAAACATCCACCTCCTGATCGGCCACTTCTTCCAGATAGTGCACCAGGTTGTAGGTAAATGAATCGTAGTTGTCTATAACGAGTATTTTCATTTTTTTCTGTTTTTACGCAAAGCCATAATGGCGGTTTTTGATGGGTTTAATGTTTTTATTTAGCTTAAATTTTAACTCTCTTAGGGATTGTGCCGAAATAACTTACCGTTTTAAACTTGTTCTTTTGCCCTTTGACTTACTTGAAAATCCATTAAGGGTGTGTAATGAATTAAGGTTAGCTTAAAAAAATAAATCTCAGGTATTCAGCGAATTATAAAATATTTTCAGGTAGTTTATTCTATTACACACCCTAAATAGCTCGCTATTCGCAGCATTTTCAAGTCGGCAAAGAACAAAATAACTTCGTTAAATCTGTCAATTTATTTCATTACAAACCCTTAGGTGCTTGGTTGTATTGAAAATAGGGGTTCTTTAACTTTCAACTCAGGCTTACACTTCAAAATTACGAGCCGACAGCTACGAACTTACAGCCAACAGCTAAAACTCCGCCGCCATTTCAATGGCTTTCTTTAAAGCTCCCAGTTTGTTGTTTACTTCCTGAAGTTCTTTTTCTTCCACCGATTCGGAAACGACACCTGCACCGGCTTGATAGAAAAGGGTGTTGTCCTTACTTAGAAACGAACGAATCATGATGGCCTGGTTAAATGAACCATCGAGTCCCAGTTTTCCAATGCAGCCGCCATAATAACCACGGTTGTGGGGCTCATACTTGTCAATCAGTTGCATTGCTTTATATTTGGGCGCTCCTGACAGGGTACCTGCCGGGAATGTATCGGCCATGACACGTGCAACATCATTGGGATTCCGGAGTTTCCCGATTACTTCCGATACCAGATGGAGTACATGGCTGTAATATTGAACCTCTTTGTAGGTTTTTACTTCCACATTACTGCAGTTGCGTCCCAAATCGTTGCGGGCCAAATCCACGAGCATTATATGTTCTGAATTTTCCTTGGGGTCTTTGCTCAGTTCCTCTGCGAGTTTCATGTCTTTGAGGTCGTCGCCGGTACGACGGAATGTTCCGGCAATGGGGTTGATGGTGGCTCGTCCTTTTTCTATTACCAGTTGACTCTCCGGCGAAGATCCCATGAGGCGGTAATTGCCATAATCGAAGTAGAAAAGGTACGGAGATGGATTAATGTGACGTAAAGCCCTGTAAACATTGAACTCATCCCCTTTAAATGTTTGTGAAAACTGGCGTGATAATACAATCTGGAATACGTCACCCCGGTAGCTGTGTTGTTTGCCCCTGGTCACCATTTCCATGTATTGCTGCTCGTTGAGAGGTGATTGTTCATCATTTACAGGAGTGAAATAAAAGGAGGGAACGGAGCGGTTTTTCAGGATTTCGAGGGTCTTATTTAATGATGTTTCTTGTCCGGGAAGAAGGTGTTCAACCAAATACAATTGATTGGTAAAGTGGTTGAAAGTGATGACTGACTGATAGAGATGATAGCGAATGTCGGGGATGGAGTGGGGGGCCTCCGGGTTAATATCGAGGGTGAGGTCTTCGAAGTAACGAACTGCGTCATAAGCAGTGTATCCATAGAGTCCGGATGCAGGAACCGGACATCTTTTTTGGTTTTCTTCCGATATCTCGAAACGGTTGATGAATTCCTGCATCAATTCCGGAACGGATTCTTTTCCGGTTAGAGAAATTTTCGATTTGCGTCCATCCGGATACCGGGACAAAACTGTTTCTTTTTCTACAATGAAATCGGCTATGGGGTTGAAACAGATGAAAGAAAGTGAGTTGTTGCCACCGTGATAATCCGAACTCTCCAGTAATATGGTGTTTGGGAACAAATCCCTTAATTTCAGGTAGATGCTTACAGGAGTCACAATATCTCCCACATGAGCGGGAATGTGGTTGCACGCGAGGTTGATTTTTTGCTTTTTCATAGGTATCGGTTGTTTTTTGTTTTCAATTTTGGAATAAAAAAAAAAGGCTCACCGGGATTTCCGGTAAGCCTTTCTTTGTATATGCTTTAGTTACAATTTAAGCATGAAGACACCACCTTAATCCCTCCGGGGAATAAAGAAATGACGCCACCACCAAATATTTGCAACTGAAATGTTCATGTTCTATCAAATTTCCGGGGTCTTTGCAAACCCTTATTTATGATTTTTGTTATGTTTTAGACTTTGCAAGTTTAGGGAATGATTTTTTAAAATGCAAGTAATCAAGTTAAGATTTTTAATTTTTACCGCCATTTAATCTTTTTCACACTCTTCGTTTTATTGATATTATCCGGAAGGTTATCAAGTACGGATGCTTTTATCCGGTCAATCAGCAATTGTCGGGTAAAGCTCTGGTGAACCACAATACTCACTTCTCTTACCGGTTCCGGTACAGCAAATCTCCTTACAAAGGGGCTGTCAGTCAAGGAATCAACCGATAATTCCGGAACCAGGGTGTAACCAATCCCTTTTCGAACCATTGCTTTGAGGGCTTCGATGCTGCCGCTTTCGTAGTAAAAACCGAAGGCATTGTTGGTCTGATTGGCTTTGCCGCAAATGTCAAGTGTCTGGTTGCGGAAACAGTGTCCTTCGGTTAGAACCAATACCTTTGCAGGATCCAACAAGTTATTTTCTATAAACTCATTGTGCATAAAGGGATGGTCGTAAGGTGCGTAAAAGAGAAATGGTTCATAGAACAATGGCACTTCCCGGATTTGCCTTTCTTCGGCGGGAGTCACCATTAATCCAATGTCAATGCGGTCGTTGTGGAGTGCTTTTAACAGTTGTTCCGATTCAATTTCCTCGATGCGAAGGTGTGTGTTGGGGTTTTCGCTGATAAATTGTGGCAGAAACCGGGGGATGAGGTATGGGGCAAGTGTGGGAATGATGCCCAGGCGAAATTCTCCTTCAATGCTCTTCTTTTCATGGCTGACGTAGTTGCGTAAATCTGCAATTTCTCTTAGAATCTGCCGGGCCCGGATGATCACTTCCTCGCCTGCAGGTGTTGGCTCAAGGGGCTTTTTTGCTCTGTTGAAAATCTGAACTCCTATTTCATCTTCCATTTTGCGCACCTGCATGGTCAGGGTCGGCTGTGTGATGTGACAGCTTTCAGCCGCATCTACGAAGTGACGATGATCGTCCAGTGCCACAATATATTCAAGTTGTTGGATGTTCATATTGTTTGGATTTCAGATGCTGGTAAAAACATGATGAAGTTTTAAAGCGGTAAAAGATATAAAAAAAACGGGAATTCTTTTTCAAATTCCCGTTTTGCATATTTCTTATATTCCTTATCATTGGTGTCCGGTTAAAAAATTGAGATTGCTTTCCCGAATGGTCGGGATTCGCAATGACAGGACTTTACAGGATATTGAGGGTTGGTAGGGGTTGATTTTCGGCTTTGCCGAAAATCAACCCCTACCAACCCAGCTTAAAACCTGTAAGACATTGTCATCCGAGCAAGGCGAAGCAATCTCCTTTCAAAAAACATGTTTCTCCGGACATTAGTGATTCCTTATATAGTTTAACAACTAAAAAATATCTTTCATTTTACTGAAAAATCCATTTTGTTCGTTTCCTTCTTTTGGAGTAAATGACTCAGATTCTTTTAATTTTTCAAGCGTTTTCTTTTCATCTTTCGAAACATCCGAAGGAATCCAGACATTTACGCGAACCAGCAGATCGCCACGGTGATAACTATTGATCTCGGGCAACCCTTTGCCTCTGAGACGTAAGATTTTGCCGGGCTGGGTTCCGGGATCGATTTTAACTTTAACCTTGCTTTCAACGGTGGGAATTTCGGCCGGGGTTCCTAAAATGGCATCAGGTACACTCAATTGCAGGTTGTAAATCAGGTCTTGGCCGTCACGAATCAGGTCGGGATGTTTTTCTTCCTGAATCAGCACCAGCAGATCTCCATTGATGCCCCCACGACGTGCGGCATTTCCTTTTCCGGAAACCGAAAGCTGCATTCCTTCTTCCACTCCGGCGGGGATATTAATGGAGACCACTTCTTCTGTACGCATTACGCCATCGCCGTTACAATGCGCACATTTTTTGGTAATGGTTTTTCCTTCACCGTTACAGGTCGGACAGGTCGTCCGTGTTTGCATTTGCCCCAGTATAGTGTTGGCTACGCGTGTTACCTGCCCGGCACCTCCACAGGTGGAACAGGTACTGTAGGCTGTTCCGCCGTCGGCTCCTGTACCGCTACAGTGCTCGCAGGAAACATATTTTTTTACTTTTATTTTTTTCTCGACCCCATTTGCAATTTCTTTCAGCGTCAGCGTTACTTTTACACGGAGATTGGAACCTTTGTTGACCCGCTGTCCTCCACGTGAGGAACCTCCGAATCCGCCAAAACCACCAAATCCGCTAAAACCACCACCAAAGATGTCTCCAAAGTGGGAGAATATGTCTTCCATGGTCATTCCGTTGCCACCGAAACCGCCTCCGGAAGCACCTCCTACACCGGCATGTCCAAATTGATCGTATCGTTGTCTCTTCTCTGCGTTGCCAAGTACTTCGTAGGCTTCAGCTGCTTCTTTGAACTTATCTTCTGACTCTTTGTCACCGGGATTTTTATCAGGGTGAAACTGCAGGGCTTTTTTACGATAAGCTTTTTTGATCTCTTCCGCACTTGCGCTTTTTGAAACCTCCAGTACTTCGTAGTAGTCTCTTTTTGACATGATATTTTTTGGTTTTATTCTCCAACAACAACTTTGGGATATCGTATCACTTTGTCGTTGAGTTTATAGCCTTTTTGAACGCAGTCGATAATTTTTCCTTTCATATCTTCTGCGGGTGCCGGAATTTTTGTGATAGCTTCATGGGTTTCACTGTCAAACTCCTCGTTCTCTGTCTCAATTTCCACGATTCCCTGTTGTTTCAGGAATTCCCTGAATTTGTTGTAAATCAGATCTATCCCGTCTTTAACAGCATCCAGGTCACTTGCAGTTCCCAGATGAGCGCGGGCTCTGTCAAAATCATCAATAACAGGAAGAATATTCAACAGAATGCTTTCGCCTGCACTTTTCGACAATTCCATTTTTTCCTTAAGAGTTCTCTTTCTGAAGTTGTCGTATTCTGCAATCAGGCGCAGATGTTTGTCGCTTAGGTCTTCCAGCTGTTTTTTTAGAAGTGTTTGTTCGTCTTCGGCATCTTGCCTGGCCTCTTCACATTTTTCTTCGGACTTAATTTCTTCAGCTTCTTCTTCGGTTATTTTATGCTCTTCATTCTTCTTATTTTCATGAGCGTTTTCGGCTGAAGTCTCCGGTGCTTCAGTAGGTTTTGTTTTTTCCTCTGTTGTTTTTTTTCTGCTCATATCGTGCAATGTTTTTTTAATATTTGGCGCACAAAGGTATGCAATTTCTTTGCCATATTAAAAATGGGGACATTTTGGCATGACAGGGGGCTGCATAAATGACAAAGACAACAAAAAGCCGAGGCTTTTTGCTGTCTTTGAATCCCTGTAGATAATAAAAAATATTATTTCATAAGTTTCTCCAAACGTTGGTCAATGGCTTTCAGATTATTGGCCACCGCCACAATCCGGCCGTCTCCGTCTATCAGATAATCTTTCATCTGGTCAACGGTGTTAAAACTTCTTGCCAATTCTGATTCACGTCCCTGGAAGTTACAAATATGTTGTAACGACTCAAGGTTGTCGCGTTCAATAACCTGGTTCAGAGGAGTCTTAAACCGATCAAGTGAAATGCTGATAATTACAAAATCCTGTCCGTTAAGGAATTCCTGATTTCGATATGTTTGCAGCATTTTAGTTTTCTGATGATTTTCAACTCTCGATTGTGCATCGAATGACGCCCAGAAGTCAATCAGTACCATCTTGCCTTTAAGGCTGTCGGTGCTGAATGGAGTTCCGTCCAGAAGAGGTTGATTGATTTCGGGAACTCTGTTCCCTACTTCCAATCCCTCACGTGGTTCCGGGGAACCATTGATGAATGACAGAAATACGATTCCTGTCAATGTAATGATTATTAGTAACTTGTTCTTCATAAGCATAGTCTTTCCCGAATTGTTACCGTGCAAAGGTTCAACAATTTATTCGGTCTGGTCAAAGTTTTTAGATGAACATCTGCAAAAGAGTGACCAGTGAGTTTATTTGTGCAACAAAACTATGCTGTAAAACATGAAAAATAAAGGTTTGTTTGTTTGGAAAAAAGAAGTAGAATTATATCTTTAAAGGGAAAGCAAGTAAGATACTGATTATCAGGATGTTAAAGCTAAGTTAAAAAGGTGTAAAAAAGGTCAAATTAACGCCCGAAATAAAGAAAAAAATCTTTAAATGCGCTTTATTTTAGCTCCAAGTCGGTTTAATCGCTCATCAATTTTCTCATATCCGCGGTCAATCTGCTCAATGTTGTGAATGACACTTTTGCCTTTGGCGGAAAGGGCGGCAATCAGCAATGCTACGCCTGCACGAATATCAGGAGAGGTCATCACACTGGCTCTGAGAGGGGTTTCTTGGTTCAGGCCTATCACCGTTGCTCTGTGAGGATCGCATAAAATAATGCGTGCTCCCATATCAATGAGTTTGTCCACAAAAAACAAACGACTTTCAAACATTTTCTGATGAATAAGTACGCTGCCGTTGGCCTGGGTGGCTACCACCAGAAAAATACTTAAAAGATCCGGCGTCAGGCCGGGCCAGGGAGCATCAGCAATGGTCATTATGGAGCCATCAATGAATGTTTCAATGGTGTATTTCTGTTTTGGTGGGATATAGATTTCGTCCTTGCTGACGTGCATATTAATTCCCATTCGGCGAAAAGCTAAAGGGATGATGCCCAGATGCTCGGTGGCTGCGTCTTTTATAGTGATTTCGCTTCCGGTCATTACTGCCAGACCGATAAAACTGCCAATTTCAATCATGTCGGGCAGAATGCGATGGTTGCAACCATGAAGAGCCGATACTCCCTCGATGGTTAACAGGTTCGAACCTACTCCTTCAATTTTTGCCCCCATGGAATTGAGCATACGGCAAAGTTGTTGGACGTAAGGTTCGCAGGCAGCATTGTAGATGACTGTTTTGCCCGGAGTCAGAACCGCCGCCATCACAATATTGGCTGTTCCGGTAACTGAGGCTTCGTCGAGAAGCATATACGATCCTTTCAGTTTGTCGGCACGGACAGTGTAAAATATGTCGTCTGAATCAAAGTTGAAAGTAGCTCCTAATTTTTCGAAACCGAAAAAATGAGTATCCATTCGTCGGCGACCAATCTTATCTCCCCCCGGTTTTGGAAAATAAGCTTTCCCGAAACGGGCAAGTAGAGGTCCCATTATCATTATAGCTCCTCTTAGAGAAGCAGCTCTTTTTCTAAATTCTTTGGTTTTTAAGTAGTCAAGGTTGATGGTCTCAGCTTTGAAACTACATTTTTTCGCTGAACGACGATTTACTTTTACTCCGAGTTCCTTAAGAAGATCAATCAGATTGTTGACATCCAGAATGTCAGGTAAATTGTCAAGAATGATTTCCCCGGAGGTTAATAAGACGGCACAAATAACCTGCAGGGCTTCATTTTTTGCTCCTTGCGGAGTAATTTCACCTTTTAGCTGTAGGCCTCCCTGCACTTCGAAGCTGTTCATTGTTTCGGGTAGTTGTGAAAAATTAGAATGTGTAAGAGATTAACTATTGCTTCTGCGAACAAATTTTTTCCGCGGCCGGTTGTGAGCGGTATTATTGGTGTCTTTTACTTCGCGAAAATCATTAATCCTGGTCTCTTCTTCAATCTTGATTTTCCCATGAGAAAGGCGTTGTATGTCACTTAATATGCGGTCGTCGGTGGCGTTGTCCTTATTCCAGTTGGACAAAGATTTTTTCATGTGGTTACCGATGAGCATAATGAGATGCCTTTTTAACGGGCCTTCTTCCATTTCTGAAGCTTCTTGTATCATTTCTTCAACAATAGTCCCGTAATGCTTAAAAGTCATTTTGGCCTGACTGTAGTTCACCGGTTCCGGTTTGGTCTGAAAGTTTTCCGGTTTGGGGGGAGCATAAGGATAATCAATGTCCAGTTTGAAATCTGCCATAATGGCCAGGTGATCCCATAATTTATGCTTGAAGTCGCTGACATCTCGCAGGTGGGGAAATAAATTCCCCATAACACCAATAATGGCTTTTGAAAATTGGGTTCTTTTTTCTCGGTCTTCAATGGTAAGTGCATGATCTACCATTTTCTGAATATGACGACCATATTCAGGCAAGACCAGTTTCTTTCGGCTTGAATTATAATCCATTAGTAGTTTAAAAAAATGTTTTTGCTGAATTAAGTGGCGTTTTTAGTGATGCTTCAGCATTGTTGTTTTGAATAAAGGTAAGATGTCCGAAGTAGTTTTCTGTAAGCTCCCGGACACCGGGTTAAAAAGAGGGCTGTTATGTTTTAACTAATTGTTGGTGAAAGCCGGAAGGCCGGCCTTGGTATTTGTATATAGTCTTTGCAAGAAAACACTAACTACTGCCCCGAAGAAAAATCGGGGCAGGCTTTGTATTTGGCGCTTTCTTATCAAAGACTAAAAAAACCTTAGTTTTCTTGCTGGCACTGTATAACTGTATATAACATTGTTTGTTATAAAACGTTTTTTCAAGTAAGTTTCAGGGTTTGCAAATATCGTATTTCATTAATAAAAAAACGTATTTACAAGGAAAAATCTGCAAATAACGATTGGTTTGGTAAGTGATACGATTTTTTTCGACTGTAATCCTTTGAAGCCTAATTATATTGCAAAGCTAAGTGATTATTTTAAGTTTGGCAAATTTAAGCAATAATTGTTTTTGCCCTGCATTTTTGAAAAAAACGGTGGCTTTTGTATTGGGGGCTTCTCCTTCGAGATGTAAGACCTTGCCCTGTCCAAATCGCTCATGCTCAATGATTACGCCGGGTTGCACTCTGCTTTGTTCGTTCGGATTGAGGGAGCCGATGGATGAATGGGAGGGGGTTTTTTGAAGTGTTTTACCACTAAAATTTATTTTCTTCTTTTCGGTGAATGCTTCGTTTTTCGGGTTAAAACGTTTCTTTTTTGAAAATGAGGTGGGTTTTTCTTTTCCAGCGGGAGCAAAGCTTTGTGTGTCAGTCGGGATATTCAGGAATTCCTGACCGATTTCCCCTAAGAACCGACTAGGCCTGGCAAATATTAATTCTCCATATTTATAGCGATTTCTGGCGCAGGTGAGGGTGACGCGTTCTTCCGCTCGTGTAAGAGCAACATAGAACAAACGTCTCTCTTCTTCGATTCCCGATTCGGAGGATGATGCCATAGAGGATGGGAACAATCCTTCTTCTACTCCTACTATGTAAACATTTTTAAATTCCAGTCCTTTTGCAGCGTGAATAGTCATCAGGGTCACTTTGTTGATGTCATCGGGCTTGTCGGTGTCCTGGTCTGTTAATAGTGATACTTCTTCCAGAAAATCTACCAGGCTGTTGTTTTCTCCGCTTTCCTGCCTTTCATCCGAAAATTCCCGTATTGCATTGAATAGTTCTTCCAAATTTTCAATGCGTGTTTGATTTTCGTGCGTTTTTTCCTGATGAAGTTCCTTCATTATGCCACTTTGCGTGGCTATTTCGTTGGTGATATCAAAGGCTGACATATTTGGTGCCTGACTCATAAAACCTGATATCAGACGTGCAAAGCTGCTTAACTTTTTTAATATACCGCTGTTAAAGCCGTAGTTGGGAAGTGCAGGGTTGGTTATTACCTCCCAAAGGCTGAGATTGTTTTGATTGGCAAGGTTTTCGATTTTCTCCATGGTGGTTTTGCCAATGCCGCGGGCAGGGTAATTGATTACGCGCTTCAGAGCCTCGCTGTCACGTGGGTTTATCGTCATCCTCAGATAAGCCAAAAGATCTTTTATCTCCTTTCGCTGATAAAATGAGAGTCCTCCGTATATTTTATAAGGTATGTTTTTTTTGCGAAGAGCTTCTTCAAATATCCGGGACTGTGCATTGGTACGATACAGGATGGCAAAATCCTCGTACTGACACTGATGCCGCAAGCGGGTGTCATTGATGTCGTTGATGACGATAAATCCCTCATCCACATCCGACTGGGCCTGCACCATGTTGATTTTATTGCCTTCGTCTTTTTCGGAGAAAACCGTTTTCTTTATTTGTTTGTCGTTGTGGGCAATGATGCTGTTGGCCGCATTCACGATGTTTTTTGTTGAGCGGTAGTTTTGTTCCAGTTTAAATAGCTGATATCCCTGATAATCGTTTCGGAAATTAAGGATGTTCTCGATTTTTGCACCCCGGAAACTGTAAATACTCTGTGCGTCATCGCCCACCACGCAGATGTTTTGGTGCTTCTCGGCGAGTTTTTTGGTGATTAGGTATTGTGAAAAGTTGGTATCCTGATATTCGTCAACCAGGATATATTGAAAGCGTTCCTGGTATTTTGCCAGTACTTCAGGATTGTCGCGAAAAAGGATATTGGTGTTGAGCAAAAGATCGTCAAAATCCATTGCACCTGCTTTGCGACATTCCCGCATGTATCGTTGAAATATTTCGGGCATCAGGGGGATGCGAGCTGCTGCATCGGCTGAAGTTCGTTGTGCATCCCTGGCATAAACAGCCGGAATTATCAGGTCGTTTTTGGCTGACGATATCCGCCCCAAAACAGTGCCCGGTTTATACGCCTTCTCTTTGTTCAGCTTCATGTCCCGGAGTATGCTGTTGATGAGGCTTTTGGAGTCGGAGGTGTCGTAGATGGAAAATGTGGAAGGAAACCCCAGTTTCTCTGATTCAATGCGCAGAATTCTTGAGAAAATTGAGTGGAAAGTACCCATCCAGAGTTTTGACGCCACTTCCTTCCCGACAATTTGTCCGATTCGGTTTTTCATCTCTCTGGCTGCCTTGTTGGTAAAGGTTAGTGCCAAAATGGACCAGGGGGCAACGCCTTTTTCAAGCAGGTAGGCAATCCGATAGGTCAACACACGTGTTTTGCCCGAACCGGCTCCTGCAATAACCAGGGATGGGCCGTCAGTGTTGATCACTGCTTTGTGCTGAGCTTTGTTGAGTTGTTCTAAGTAGTTTTCCACAAAAGAAACAGATTTTCCGGTTTAAAAAAATAGGCCGGTTTTGTTATTCAGGTTTGTTTTCCGGTGCAACACTCCGTTAAACTTTTAGAAGTGTCTGATAATTAATGGTTTACATAGTTTGTGACAAGATGCATAACTCTCTCATAATAAAAATTTTGCGTCATTGCGTCTTTGCGTTTATGTTTTTTTTAATGGACTATTGCCGGTGTTAATACGATGGAAAAGTGCTGCAAATCTATATCGGCAAAAGGGTTTTCTTTTTTGGAAGGCTTGATTTCTATATATTCCGGATTTGCCGGTATCGAAATGGTTTGCTTCCACCAATGGGCTTCAGGGAGTGGCTTCAGATCAAAATAATCTTTTGCTCCCACCCTGTTGTAATTTTTTATCAGGAGTATATTTTTTCCTTTTTTCAGATTAAATACCAGCTCTTTAACCAGGGGATTGCCGGGGTTGGTGTTTCGGGCGAGCAGGATTTCATCCTGATTGAACCAAACCTGCAAGCCGTCATTGCCGGTGACCCGGTAACAATATTGTTGTTGACTTTCGGATTCAATTTCCACATAATAGTAAAGGGCCGACATGGGAAGGGGTTTTAAGTGGGTCTCTTTATTGTTCTTCCGGTTGTGCCAGGAGGAGTTAAGAATTCTCAGACGATTGTTGCCATTCGAATTGACATGCACTTCTTTTAATGTTCCGTAAAAGATGTTGGACTGGTAAATATCGCCGGTTTGAATGGTGTCATATTTTGAGCAAATCAGATCTCCCTGTTTTGCTTTCGGTTGTATATTGAATTGGCCTTTTGCCGTTTTAAGAACAAGCTTCCCGGCTTTTTGTGCCGGAACAAATTTTAGTTCTGCTTTTTGGGGATGTTCGGCATTCAGGTTCCATTTCATGGCGGTTTTCGAAGGGATTTTCGTCAACCTGTCTTGCTGGGTGAAGCTATACTGAAAAAGGGCATTGTTACTGTCGAGTATCAGGGTGTCCTTGGGGTTGATGTTCATGTTTTTTAGTGGTAGCGCATTGATGGTGTCTTCAAACTCGGTTTCAATTACCGGCAACTGCATTGGGTCGGCCATTGCAGGAGATGTCCAGATGATTTCGTTAACAGCTCCTTTGTTGGAAAACTTAAGTTCAATGCCACTTCCCAAAAATCGGGCTGAGGTGATTTTGTTTTGGAGTCCCGACAACCGAATGGAAGAAGAGGCTGGAATTGACTCCATAAAAAGATAGAGTTTGTTGTCTTTTCGGGTGATTTTATAGGTTGATGATGTAGTAAGGAAGGGACTTTCTTTAGTTCCAAAAATGGCTTCCCGGTTAACTTTTATCCAGCGCCCAATGTTTTTTAATATTTCATTTTCTTCTTCGGCAGGAGAACCATCGGCTTTAAGGCCAATGTTTAAAGAATAGTTGCCACCTGCTGAGATAACATGAACCATCTCTCTGACTTTTTGGCGGGCTATCAGACTTAGGTCGGCTGAGGAGTTGCCTTTTTTATAGGCTCTTGTATCAGGGAATGCTGATGAAAGCATATTCCAGGGGGCATCCGGAATATTGTCCGGGAAAGTATTGAAGTCGGTAGCAATAAAATCGCCCATGTCATTTCCAATACCGTCACTTATCAGACATTCGGGTTGTAACCTTTTGACCAACTGGCGTATCTCTCTACTTTGTTCGGGAGTATTAAGCCCTGCATAGAAATAGAGTTCAGAAACGGTTCCGTATTTGGTCAGCAATTCTTCAATTTGAATTAAATTGGTTTGGTGATGGGCTTCGGTAACCGGTGTGTTATGGTTCACAGTCATAGGGCCGGCTGCCGGCAGGTGCCAGTTGCAGAGCGAAAAACTCAGACTGAATTGAATGTTCCCTGAGTTGCAGGCGTCGGCCATTTCGTTTACAAGATCGAGATGGAGCGGGGTAAAATCTACGGAATTAAAATCGGTCGTGGCTGTTTTGAAGAGACAGAACCCATCATGGTGTTTGGCATTGAGGATGATTCTTTTCATCCCAATATCGCGAGCCTGATTTACCACATCATTGGCATCCCATTTCGCGGGGTTGAATTCACGTGTTTTTCTTTCATACTCTTCGGGAGGGATGCCAGTTGCTGCCCAAATGTTTTCTGCCGCACCATCAATGACTTTGTTGTTCCACTCACCTTCAAAGAGCGAATAAGCGCCAAAGTGAATAAACAGTGATAACTTATCAGCCTGCCATTCGGTTGTTTTTTTTAGGGAAAATTCTGTTTCCAGAGACTCTTTTTCGGAACCTGTCTGCTGCTTTTTCTCTTCAGAAGCAGAACAGGCGTTGGCCATTATGGCTAAGATGAATAATGTGTGGAGACAGAGTTTGTATATCAGGCTTTTATATTGCATGGTGTATATGATTGATTTTTCGCTGTCAAAGATAAGAAATCCTGTGTGATGGGAGATGAATCTGTTCTATAGATTTCAGATTAACAATTAAATCCTCTTTCGATACGTTTTATTGTTGTAATTTCGTGAAATATTCAATTTATAAACGATTATAGAATGTTCTCAATTAGGTATCCACTGTTGATTTTTGCTGTTTCGTTGGTGTTTTCAGCAAATGTCAGCGGGCAGCTTTCTGCTGATAATGTTACGATTGCTCAAACCAATTATGCCTCGGGGACACCCAATGATGTGGTGTTTTGCTTTCCGAAAGGTGCTGCGATGACAGTACGATACGATTACTCCGGAGCCAATGTTTCTTACTCCTGGTATCAGCACAATGTGGCGGACAATACCTGGGATAATACACTTTCTGTTTCGGGTAGTCAATTATCGGTGAATGAACCGGGAGGGTACCGTGTTGTGGTTGAGAATAATCTGGGTGAGGTGGTTGCCGATGAAAGATGTTGGGTTTACAATAGTCAGGCAATCGCCAATGTGGAATCGGAGATAACTTTTGATGATTGTTTTGGGGTGGAATTGGCTGCAACTGCTGATACGGTTCCGCTGATCTTTTATGATCCTGCTGACGGATCTTTTGGTGGGGTAAACTATAACCTAAATTTCGAATGGTCAACCTTACCCCGAACCGACGAAACGCATACCGGGAGAAGTGTTGGTTTCGAGGCTCCTTTTGAGGATGTGACTTATGTAGCAACTGTTACCGATCGTTTTGGGAATTCTCTGGAAGCAACCATCGATTATACAGCAATTGCTGTTTTTGCAGAATTTGAGACTGATGTGAAAAAAGATACCGTTCTAAACGAACGTCATTCTGAGGCCCGTGGTTCTGCGCCCATCGAAATTAAATTTAAAGATACTTCCAAAGGAGCAGTGAATGCCTGGGAGTGGACTTTTGGTAATTCCGGACGTTCGGTGGAGCCTAATCCGCTTTTTGTTTTTTCTGAAGTTGGAACCGATAGTGTATTATTAAAAGTGGTGAACCGTGATTCCGGCTGTGAAAGTATCAGCCAACCTTTTATTGTAAATGTTTGGGAGTCGGAGCTGGATGTTCCGAATGTTTTCACGCCCAATGGGGACGGGATTAATGATGAGTTCAGAGTGGCTTACAAATCAATTAAGAATTTTGAGATGGTTGTATTTAACCGTTGGGGACGAAAGGTCTTTGAAGGAAATGATCCTGCCAGAGGTTGGGATGGTGAAGTTGGTGGAAAAATGGGCGCTCCGGGGGTTTATTTTTATTACATTCGGGGAGAGGGGTATAATGAAAATGAAGTCCATAAAGCTGAGGGAGCAATACACCTGATTAGAGGAAAATAAGGGCTAATTAGTGCCAGCAAGTTTAAGTCTTTAATAAGAAAGCACCAAATACAAAGCCTGCCCCGATTTTTTTTCGGGGGCGTTCGAAGGTATTGAATCCAAGGAGCCCCGATTGTGCTTTTTGTTGGTTTTAAAATAAAAACCTTACAAAAGCTACTTCGGGATAACTGATTCAAAAACGAGAATAACAGTTTACCCCGATTTTTCTTCGGGGCAGTAGTTGCTGTTTTCTTGCAAAGACTAATTATTTGTGGGTTCTTATCCAAAAATAACATGGTAAATAATGTGTTTGGGACAGAATTGTCAGGTTGCTGACAAGAACCAAGTCTGCAATTTTTAGTCGGACACCATTGATTAAAAAAATTAAATATTAATAAAATGCAAATAGAGAAAAACAAGGAATTGATTCGAATAGGAATATTTTATGATGGCAATTATTTTTTTCATGTAAGCAATTATTACAACTACGTACACAGTAAGCACAGCCGAATCAGCATTTCCGGTCTGCATGATTTTATTCGTAACAAAGTTGCTTCTGTGGAGTATGGGCCCATGGGATTTGCGCATTGTCAGATAGTGGATGCACATTATTTCAGGAGTCGTCCGGGAGCAGCAGAAGCCAGTCAGAAAGGGAATCTTTTGTATTATGATCGGGTTTTTGATGATATTTTGATGTCAGAGGGCATCACTACTCATTACTTACCCCTTAGAAACAACCCGAATGTAGGCACTCAACGCTTCGATAAAAGTATTGATGTGCTATTGGCATTGGAAGCTTTTGAGTCGGCTTTTCATAAGCGATTCGATGTGATTGTACTGATTGCTTCGGATAGCGACTATGTTCCTTTGGCACGCAAGCTCAACTCTCTGGGCACCCGCATTATGTTGTTATCCTGGGATTTTGAGTATCGTGACGATTATGGCAATCAACGGGTTACGCGAACTTCTCAGGACTTATTGAATGTGGTTACTTATCCTGTTTACATGGAAGAGATTATAAATGAACCTAAGCCCGAAGAAGTGTTATTGGTGGAAAGTCTTTTTGTTAATAAGGACTCTGCTTCAAAGGGAGATAAGATTAATGTTAAAGAAATTGAAGAAGAACCCATCGGGGATGATTATGAGGTAAGTACCATTTTGTCAGTGAAGTCGGGATACGGGTTTATTAAATATCCGCCTGAGAATCTGTTTTTTCACTACGAAGCAGTGGTGGGATGCGACTTTAATGATCTTGAACCGGGCGACCAGGTAAAATTCAGGATTGTAACCAATGAAAAGGGTGATGATGTGGCTATGGATGTGGAATTGACCAGCCGGACCAATTAAAACGTAATATACCTTCAACCACAAGACACCCCGACTTTGCCGGGGTGTCTTGTGGTTTTAACATTTTATGATTATTTCATCCAATGTCCTCTTAGGAACATGATGTATCTGTTCTTCGTCGCGCCAGTACTTGATGAGGTTGTCTTTTAGGTCTTCAATAACAACTTGCTCGCGGGGTTTTCCAAGTGCAATAACTTCCACAATTTTCAGATGATTTGGGATGCTCAATGCCTTGGAAAGTTTTAACCGGTCAACCGACCCAATAATGCAACCACCGAAGTTTTGTTCCACCGCACCCAGAAGGATGCTTTGAATCGCAATTCCATCGTCGCAGAAATAATTATCAGATATTTCTGTGTCGTTCAGAACCACAATATATGCTGATGGTCTTTCTCCTTTTTTAGGGCCCTTCCAATTTTGGAGATATCCGGCCCATGAGAGGTGCGGAAATATTTTCGCGTTGGTGTCCGCATCGCAGGAGATGAAGTATTTGAGGGTTTGTGCATTTCGTGCCGATGGAGAGAGACGGGCCAGGTCAACGAACCCTTCCAGGATATACTGAGGGATGCTTTCTTCCTCATAGAAACGACGATAACTTCTGTTACGCCGAATTAATTCTTTTAGGTTATTCATGTGTTTGGTTAATTTACAATATCAACTCCGGGAAAACCCCGGAGTTGATTAACTTAATTGTTAGAATCGTTTTCCTACGATGTCCCAGTCCACACAGTTCCAGAATTTTTGAATGTAATCGGGACGTTTGTTCTGGTAGTCGAGGTAATATGCATGTTCCCATACATCGCACGTAAGTATCGGGGTCATTCCATTGCGAAGCGGATTGCCGGCGTTGCTCTCTTTGATGAGTTCCAGTTTGCCGTTTCCGTTTTTTACCAACCAGGCCCAGCCAGAGCCAAACAGGGTAGTGGCTGCTTTAGTGAACTCTTCTTTAAATTTATCAAAAGAGCCAAAAGCTTCGTCAATGGCCTGAGCCAAAGGACCTGTGGGTGCATTGCCTCCTTTTGGCGAAAACGAAGTGAAATAGAATGTATGATTCCATACCTGTGCTCCATTGTTAAAGAGACCGCCATCGGCCTCTTTAATGATGGTTTCCAAATCAGCATTTTCAAACTTTGTTCCCGGAACCAGATTGTTCAGGTTGTTGACATAGGCCTGATGGTGCTTGCCGTAATGAAATTCAAGGGTTTGCCTGGAAATATTTGGTTCCAATGCATCTAAAGCGTAAGGTAGTTGAGGAAGTGAAAATTTCATGATTTTATGTTTTTTTGTTAGTAAATATGTTTTTATGTGGGTATTTAGGGGGTTAATTGTCCGTTAAACTTTTGCAAAAACTCTGTATCAGCGTTTATATCTAAAGGTTGTTTTGTGTTAAAGTGCAGATTTTCAACCCAGAAGATTAGGAATAAGAATCATCTTAAAAAAACTTTGGTTTTCTTGCAAAGACTATATAGCAATACTCCGTTATCCAGAAGTTCCCCTTAGAGTTGCAATACGCTGTAAATCAATTGTTTGAACTCGAAGGTGTTTGTTTGTTAAAATTCAGCATATCAAGATTTTACGAAGCATCTTACATCTTATGTCTAAAAATCTATTGATATAGAAATCTACCGATCTCTTAATGTTCCTTATGTGGTTAAAATCCTTTCATTCGATGTTTCTAACAAATATAAAAAAACTAAAGAATTATTTCTGTATTTTTTGATGAATAGTTGGTTGTTTTCTTGCAATATGGAGTTATTTGAATATAGGGGCTGTAGTGGCACAAATAGGAGGATTCTAAAACTTCTGGATTAGAAAATTCGCTTTCTTTTGTTTCTGTATTTTCCTGTATTGCCCTGATCAATGAGTGGGTTTGATGATGCCTGACAAGGAACAGCAGGTCGCTGGCCGCGGTTTCGCAGGCTGAAGTTCTGGTTAAACTCGAAAATAAGTGAGAGTTCATGAGCTCCTGCCGAATTCCATCCAAGATTACTGATGGTAATGTCGTAGCTGTAACCAAATCGGAGAGCTCCGTGACGATACGAGAAGGAAACGACAACAGCATCCTGGTTGAATTTGGAGTCGGTGTCATTTCCGAAAACCGGCAGGCCCCGGTACCAAAGACCGATTTCCAACGGGTCGTTAAACCAATATGCGCCAATGTCGGCCTGATTGAACTGATCCTGATGCTGGATCCGGAATGTACCACTAAAGGATCGATCTCCTTTTATTCTTCGTCTTCGTTCGGTCCAGAAGTTAATTCCGCCAAAAAACACAAATTTGCGTGGGAGTTGCATCTCTTCCCCCAGAAAAGAATAATTTGGAGTGGCAAGATGATCCGCGGTAACACCAAGCCACATGGCCGGACTATAGAACAACACAGAGGAAGCAAAATCTACGTATTCTGCCTGTTCGTTGGTTAATTGGTCCCAGGAGCCGGATGCGCCGCCTCCAATTTGTTCGTCGGCAAAACGAAGTTTACTGAAGTCGATGGATCTGTTTCCATAGGCAAACTGAAGAGCAGGGACTACTTGCCATTGCTCTGTGAACTGAATATTATAGGAATATTGAAATGCGGCATGTGTGGTGGTAAGACCTGCACTTCCGGCTTTATCCTGAATCAGTTGAAAACCCAGTCCGCTGTTGAACGAGTTGAAATAGTTATCGAATGAAACGGCGTAGGAGGAGAATGCCTTTTCGATTCCCGGCCACTGATTACGATAGTTCATCACCAGGCGTCCTCCATCGGTGGCCCCTGCAAAAGACGGGCTCAGGTATAGTGGGGAGGCGTAAAACTGAGAAAAATGAAGATCCTGCGCTCCTGTATTTGCACCTGATGCCAGAGTGAGAATACTCCAGATAAGAATAACTTTGAAATCCCTAATCTGCATAATTAACCCGTGTTTTATCTTAATAGCGTTACGTCGCCTGCTTTTTCAATTCTTCGTCCATCACTGAACGTTGCTGTTACCCTCCAGATATATACTCCCTGAGGGGCTAACTTTTCGCGATAATAACCGTCCCATCCCCGGTGGATGTCGTTTGTTTCAAAAAGCAATTCGCCCCAACGGGAGAAGATTTGTAGTTTATATTCTACAATGCCTTTCTGCGTGAATGGGTAGAACACATGATTGGTGCGTTCTCCATATTGGTATTGTCCGTTGGAGGGGCCGTTTTTGTTGGGCGTAAAGGCGTTGGGGAAATCAATCTCCCCGCCTTGCCGGGCTTTCACCGCATCGGGGATGGTAATTTCATCTGTGCACCCGTCTGCATTTTCTATTCTCAGAGTTACATCGTAACTACCCGTATTTTGATATGAGTGGGTAGGCGAGAACTCTACTGATGAGTTGCCGTCTCCAAAAGACCATTCCCAGTAGTTGGCACCCTGCGACTTGTTCAGGAAAGTAACCTGGTCATCAGGGATGTAAACCACTTTGGGCACTGGTTCAAAAAGTGCTGTGGGGGTGTTAAATATCTCAATGGTAACATTTTCTGCCGTAATGGTTCCGCCCGGACCAGATGCTGTTAAGCGTACGGTGTAGTTGCCCGGTACCCTGTAAGTGTGTGTGGGTTCTTTTTCATTTGACGATTGCCCATCTCCAAATTCCCATAGATAGGATGTGGCATCCAGGGTGTTGTTGTAAAAGGAGACGGGAAGTGGCGGACAGCCGCTTTCGTCCTGTCCATAATCGATGGCCGGAATCATGGGCGTAATGGAAATAAGTTCAGAGTGGGTGGCTTCGCAAAACTCGCTGTAAGCTCTGAGAGAAATTTCATAATTGCCGGACCCCTCGTATTGGTGAGGTTGTGGATTGGCTTCTTCGGATGTTGTTCCGTCTCCAAATGACCAGGAATAATTCCATGCACCCGGGGTTAAATTGTTTACAGATACAGTTCTGTCAGGCATTTGCTGCTCCATGGGTGAGACTTCGAAACGGGTGGCCGGTGACGGGTGGACAATTACCATGGCAGTGGCTTCTTCCAGACAACCAAAGGAGGAAGTGCCGGTAACGGATATTTCGTAACTGATGTCATCCGGTGAATTGTTTTCAAAAATGTGGGAGGTCTGATAATTCCCTGTTTCTGTACTGCCATCGCCAAAGTTCCATGAATAGCTCTTGGCGCCCGACTGGGTCAGAAGTTCGGTGGTGAGGGGTGCGCATCCTTCCTGTGGTGAAGCGGTAAGTTCAATTTCTCTTACCGGATAGACGGTAATGTAGGTGGAATAATTATCGGTACAGTCATAAGAATTTTCGACCGTTAGTTCCACCGGGAATGATTGAACGAAAGCTTCTGAATTGGTGAAGTTGTGGGCAGGGTTTTCTTCCTGGCTTGTTTCGCTGCCATCTCCAAAATCCCAGGTGTAAGATGTCGCTCCTGTGGTTTGATTGGTCAAGGTTACGTCAAGGGGAGAACAACCAGCCAGTTCCGAGGCTTCAAAAAGAGCCTGGGGATTGGGATAAACGGTGATTTGATAGTTTTGCGTATCATTACAGTTCGCACTGTTTCTCGCCTCAAGTATAATGTCGAATGTGACGGACTCACTGGTATTGTTCTGGAAAATATGAGTAGGATTTTCCGAAGTACTTGCCGTGCCATCTCCAAAATCCCATTGATAGGTGTCTGCATTGACGGAAGCATTTTCAAAGGTTATCTCCATAGGAGAACACGATTCTGTGTCAAAGGGAAGAACACCTGCTTCTGCCTGGGGAAGGAAATCAACAATCTGATTGGCGTTTCCGGAACAGCCATCCACTGAGTTTTCTGTCCAGGTGAATGTGTATTGCCCCGGAGTATCAACGGTAACAGAGGTCGTGGGATTACTCCCTTCAGTAAAAGTGGCATTTCCGGGTCCGGCAGAGGTGGTCCAGATGCCTGTTCCAATATCAGGAATGGCTTCCAGATTTGTTGTTAAGCCGCAAATTGCAATGTCGTCACCTGCAGTGGGGGTTGGACTTTCCGAGAAAGCAATGGACATGATGTCTGTGTCGGCGCATCCATTCAACTCCCGACTCCATGATAATTCATACGTCCCATAAGTGTCGGAAGTGATGGTGGCGTTGGGTAAAGTGGCGTCGTCGAAGGATAGGTTGCCCGGTCCTGAAATCATCTGCCATAAACCAACGGCAGTGCCAACCTGGTTGCCATTGAGCTGTTGTGTCAGCGTGCAGACCTGCTCATCGGGGCCCGCATCTGAAACGGGCTGCTCCTTAACGATAACACTGATTTCCGTTTGATCGGAACATCCCAGGTCGTCCGTTACAATATATGTATAAGTAAATGTTCCTGTTTCAGTGGAGGTAAATTGTGGGTTTGCGATGTCCGTTGCCGAAAGTTTGTCTGTTTCGCTTCCACTCCACTGATGATCGACAAATACTGTGGATCCGCCTTCAACGATGGGGCTGAGCTCTATGGTCTCACCCGCGCACACCTCTACCGGATTGGGGTCAAAATCAATGGAGACTTCACCAATTTCTATGGTAATGGTGGTTTGATTGCTGCAACCGGTATCATCAGTTACAATGGCTGTTAGTGAATAGTTTCCAATGTTTGAGGTGTTAAATTCCGGCTTGGTAATGTTTGTTGCATTCAGGGGAGCGGTATCTCCGATCCATTGAATGGAGTAAGGGGGTGTTCCTCCGCTGATGGTTGCATTCAGTTGCAGATCAAGCCCCGGACAAAGATGAATAGCTGTGCCGGGAGCAACATCGATAGTTGGAGATTCGCGAACTTCGATGTCAATGCTTCCGGTTGCAGAACATCCGTAGGCGTTTGCCACATTATAAGTGATGGTATGCGTGCCTGGCCCGGCAGCAACAGGAGTGAATTCTCCGGATTCAGGGTCAACGCCCGGGCCGGCCCAGGTTCCGCCCGGAGTAGCAGGGAGCAGTGTGTATGGCAGGTCTGTTTCGCAAAAGGGGCCCGCAACATTGATTGAGCCGTCGGGTTGAGCTACAATGAGGGCAATGGCAGTAGTAGTGACCGGCGGATTATCGCCGTTTACCGGGTCACCGGGAGGGGTGTTGGGGTCTTCATTGTAAGGATTGCAGGTGTTCCAGTTGCGTATGGTAACCTCAAATATGTCGCCAACAGCGTAATAGTCGGGAACATAAATTTCGTCTGATAAAGATGGCGGAGGTGCAGGGCCTTCTGTCGGAAAGGGATAGTAATCGATAGAGCCAGTATGTGGCCATGAATAATTGATGCCATCAACTGTTGCGTCATTTATGGTGGTGGCTCCGGTTCCGTAAATCCATTGAGTCCATCGGTTCCGGTTGTTTGGAGTGTCATTTTCGTCAGGAGGGGTGCAGTTCCATTGGCTTACATCTGTAAAACGGACGGTTCCATCGTTTCCTATACATATCGGAAAAACATCCGGGCTGATGCTCAGTTCACCTCCATTTTCATCGTCCACTGCCCAAACTGTTACCAATTGGGTCTGGATGGAACTGGTACATCTTTGCCCATTTACCCAGAGCCAGGCTTGTGCTTCGTAGTTGCACAAGTCGCCAAATTCAGGATAGGTATGGCTCTCCGTTACCATCCAGTTGCCTGGGGCGAAATTATCGGCAGGAATACTCTCTTCCGGGGTGTCATCGCCCCAGTCGATTATAATGCGCACATTTCCTGTGCCACCATCCATCACTCCTCTGTACAGGACTTCCCATGTTGCTGTTACCGGCGCACACAACTTGTTCTGATTGATGTCGTTGGCTTGTGATGTGTAGCTGCAGCCTTGTGCATAACCCGTTTTTGCCGTTAACAACCATAAGGTTGCGGCAACAAATAACCCTGTGAGTATGTACCTGTTCATATCTTTTTATACACCCTTTCGCTCGCCCCTCGATTTCATCCTAATCTGACCGATGATTCAGATTAATAACAAAATATGAATTTTATCAGACTAAGTCAATTCCTGGCTTAATCGTGAGATGTGTCATTTTTTTTCTGCCCTTTATTTGGAAAATTTACATGAGTCCTTTGTGGTTGGGTGGGGTTTAAACTGAAAATGCGGACTTATGTTTCACGACTTTCGACCCTGATGAGGTTTTAGCGGTCACCAGGGTTACAGTCTTTATCTTTCTAACGTATGATAAACAAATTCATTGCTTCGGTTCTGCCTTATCTGCCAAAGAAATTTGTCTGGATTTTTTCAAGACGCTACATTTCAGGACAAAACATTGATGATGCAGTTGTGGCTTCCCACAAATTGGCCCTGGAAGGTATCAGTGTGACTCTTGACCATCTGGGAGAATATATTTCCGATCTGAGTCAGGCTGACGAAGTTCGGAAGGTTTACCTGGAAATGATAGACCGATTTGAGCAGGAAGGGATTCATGCAACCTATTCGCTAAAACCATCCAGTTTTGGACTTCAAATTGATCCTGAAACCTGTTTCGGGTATATTCGGGAGGTAGTTGAAAAGGCACATTCGTATCGTTCTTTTGTTCGCATCGATATGGAGGATAGTAGTTGTGTGGATGCTGAATTGGAATTGTACCGGCGAGTTCATAAGTTGTATCCGCTTAGCGTGGGCATTGTGATTCAGGCGTACCTGAAGCGTACGCCCAAAGATTTGGAGTTTTTGGCCAGCTTACATTCTGCTGAGAGTCCTGTCAATGTGCGGCTATGCAAGGGTATTTATGTGGAGCCCGAAAGCATTGCTGTTACGGATCGCAAGGAAATAAACGTTCATTTTTTGGAAGCTCTGGACTACCTTTTTCAAAAGAATATTTTTGTTGGCATTGCCACTCACGACCGGGAACTTACGGATGGGGCACAAGAGCTTGTTCAGCGCTACTCACTGACCGATAAAAACTATGAATTCCAGATGTTGTATGGGGTTACCCCCGAGTTAAGAAGGGAGCTTTTGGCGGCAGGACATAAGATGCGGGTTTATGTACCTTTCGGTAAAGAGTGGTTCGGGTATTCAACCCGTAGGCTGAAGGAGAATCCCCGTATGGCGTTCTATATTATCAAGGCTTTGTTTTATAGAGGCTGAAAGCAGAGGGCAGGGGCAATTATCAATTATCAATGACCAATTATCAATTATCAATGGTCAGTAAGTAGTGAGCAATAGCGCTTTGGCAGAACCGGGTTTTATCTCGTGTAGATTATTACTTCAATAATAGTGAAATTTGTTAGTCGGTCATACTCCCGGAAGAGTTGAAAGTATGGTAAAATAGGAAATAGAGCCTTAAAAAAAGTTGCTTGTAATTTCACAAATTCACCATCTTTGGCACTATCCATTTTTTCAACAAAAACTAAAGGGTCGTTTCTCGTTTGAAACGACCCTTTACACACAGGAATTGTTGGGAGGAAATAAAAAATGTTTCCGGGTCAAAGATCTTCTTTTGCTGTCTCTTTCATGTTATCTCTATGTTATCCGTATTTTAAATTCTTTTGGTCAGACTTCTCTTTTTTATTTTTTCTCCTTTTTTGTACTTCGATATTAACCGCTGGTTCTTGAAAATATGTCAATGCTTGTGTCTGTCCCAGTTAGATGAGGCAGTATATATTTAGTGCCAGCAAGAAAACTAAGGTTTTTTTTAGTCTTTGATAAGAAAGTGCCAAATACAAAGCCTGCCCCGATTTTTTTCGGTGGCTTTCGAAGTTTTTGAATCCAGGGAGTCCCGATTGTGCTTTTTGTTGGTTTTTAGGGTAAAAACCTTACAAAAGCCATTTCGGGATAACTGACTCAAAAACGAGAATAACGTAGTAGTTGGTGTTTTCTTGCAAAGACTATTTATGATATTTCTGGCATCTCCCCGTTGGGCCGAATATGAATAACCCCGGTTTGTTTACCCGGGGTTGGAAGTATAAATGGAGTTGGGTTCCGGAATAGTTGATATTATGGAGTTTACGAAGTGACGCTTTGCGAAGAGATGGTGGTTTCAGGTGTTTTAGTGACAATATGGCGCAAGTCGCCGGCGCCTTATGTCAAAATGGCGTAAAAACAGGTCTAATACTGTCATCTTTACAGTTTTATGGCATTGGCATTTCCTTTGTTGTAGGTAGGTCAGAGAATAAAAAACTTAATGTCAAACCAAAAATTTAGGAGGATATAGTTATGGCACTTGTAAGAAGATTTAACAATCAGGTACCCGAAATTGCCAATATTTTTGACGATTTCTTTGGGGGTGATTTTTTCGGAACCCCGGCACCCACTGCTCGCAGAACTTCGACACCTGCGGTGAATGTAATGGAGAATGAAGACGAATATGTAATTGAGGTTGCCGCTCCTGGTATGAAAAAAGATGATTTCAAAGTGGAGGTGAACAACGGAGTTTTGAGCATCTCAGCTGAAATGGAGGAAAAAGACGAGCAAAAGGATGATAAAAAGGGTTATACCCGTCGTGAGTTTTGTTACTCATCATTCAATCGTTCGTTTTCAATTCCTAAAAACGAAGTGGACGAGGGTAAGATTGATGCCAGTTACAAAGATGGACTGCTGAAAATTAAACTTCACAAACGTGATGAGGTGAAGCCCAAGCCTGCTCGTATGATTGAGATTAAATAAGCAGGTAGTAGCGCTTTGAGCCATTATTTTTATTGACTCTTTTTGATGATGAATCCCTCTGTTTTCGGCAGAGGGATTTTTTTTGCACTGATAACGGGCTTGCCATTTACTGGTTTGAGGGAATGTGCATAAAACCAATATTAATTGGATTAATCTTCTTGTTTTTTTTCTGGTTTTTATATTGGCAGGCGGATACAGAAGCAAAAAAATCGCCCGCAAAACACATTGGCTTTGCGGGCGATCCCCTAACCCGGATGAAAACATTGGTTGATTGACAAATGGTTATTGGTGTTTTTATCCTTTATAGAGTTTATTTACTTCATCCCAGTTTACTACGCTCCAGAAAGCATTAATGTACTCCGGACGTTTGTTCTGGTATTTTAGGTAATAGGCATGTTCCCAAACGTCCAACCCGAGGATGGGTGTTCCTTTCAAATCGGATACATCCATGAGCGGGTTGTCCTGATTAGCGGTACTGCCTACTTCCAGGGTGCCGTCATCTTTTTTGACCAGCCATGCCCAGCCTGAACCAAATCGGGTGGCCGCGGCATTGTTGAAAGTCTCTTTGAATTTATCGAATGAACCAAATTTCTTTTCAATGGCAGCAAGCAGGTCACCTGCGGGTTTGCCACCGGCGTTGGGGCCCATCACCCTCCAAAAAAGATTGTGATTAAAGAAGCCTCCTCCATTGTTTCGCACTGCGGTTGACTGTTTGGAAACATTGGACAGAATGTCTTCAATGCTTTTCCTTTCAAGGTCGGTTCCTTCAACTGCTGCATTCAGTTTGCTGGTGTATCCGCCATGGTGTTTGGTATGGTGGATTTCCATTGTTTTTGCATCGATGTACGGTTCTAACGCATCGTAAGAATAATTGAGTTTTGGAAGTTCAAATGCCATAATGTTTAAGTTTTTATGATTAGACAATCTATTTATGCTTTGTATTTCAGATAAACTTATCCAAAATTAATGCTTATCTGGACTTATTCCAAATAAAACGAATTAAAAATTGTTAAATGAAACCGGTTTAGGGTTGGACAAAATCCCGAATTGCCGGGTTTATTACCTTTGCAGTGGTAAATGGACTATAGAAAGATATATTTTTGTCGGAATTGTGATATCCAAAATTCAGGGGTGTAGTATTTGTTGCCTAAAAACCAATCAATTAAAACAAGCCTGTTTTACACTCTAAAATTAGAAAATGCCTGGTAATAAAGATGGCTTTTAAACCGCAATACTCCGTAATCCCGAATCTTCGGGATTACAAATAGTTGATGATTAATCCATTGTAAAACCAAGTGGGTGAGCTGCAACTCGCTCATAATAAAAACTTTGTGTCATCGCGTCTCTGCGTTTAAGCTTTTTTTTACGGACTATTTAAACCAGGTTCAGCAATCAAATCAGTGATTTAATGAACAAAGAAATACTTCGGCTTTCGGGTTCCAATATTCTCACAAATCTGACGGTTCCACTGCTCAGCCTGGTTGATCTTTACCTGATGGGGCACCTTAATTCTACACTTTTCATGAGGACAGTCGCGTTGGGTGGTGTTATTTTAAATTTTGTTTACCGGGGTTTTGCATTTTTGCGGATGAGTATGAGCGGAGTTACTGCGCAGTCTTTCGGTCGTGGCAACAAACAGGAGATGGCCCTTATATTGGAGCGGAGGCTTTTGGCTGCTTTTGCAGGGGCATTTCTTTAAACTGGTGTTTCAGGTTCCTGTGGGTGATTTGTACCTATGCGAAACAGCATGGTGATTGCTGTCGCAGGTTTCTTTTTCCTTCCGTTTTACCTGTTTTTTTCCTCTGATTGGGAACCATGCCTTATGGTTAGGTATGTTACTTTTTATGTTGGCTCGCGGGGTTATACTCTCAACTCTTTATCTGCGTCTTTTGAAGGGATGGTTGTTCACCCCCTTTTTCCGCCTGTCCCCACGGTAAAGAAATCATTTAACGAGGGGAGGTCTGATTCTCTGGCTTCACGCAACGAACCATCAAATGCAATGATCCCGTTTTCCACAAACAGAATTTTGTCAGCAATTCTGAGAACGCTTGAAACTTCATGGGTGACCATCACCACCGTCATTCCCAGTTGGTCTCTGAGTTTTAAAATCAGTTCATCCAGACCGGCAAGCGAAACCGGGTCAAGTCCGGCCCCCGGTTCGTCACAAAACAAAAGGGGCGGGTCGATTATGATGGCGCGGGCAAGGGCTGCTCGTTTGAGCATACCTCCACTCAATTGAGACGGATAGAGATAATAGGCATCTTCCAGATTTACCAGATTGAGTTTGGTTCTGACCATTTCTTCGATCAGGGAAGGGGGTAAATTGGTGTGTTGCTCCAGTGGGAGTGCTACATTATCGCCAACGGTGAGTGAATTCAGCAAGGCTCCGTTCTGATAAAAAACACCCAACTTCAGGTAAAAATCAAGTTCATTTTTTTCTTCAAGCGTTGCAATGTCTTGTCCCAGTAAAGAAACAACTCCTTCGTTAACAGGGAAAAGCCCCAGCAGGTGTTTAAGAATGGTGCTTTTCCCCGATCCACTTCCTCCTATAATGACTGTCACATCTCCCCGTAAGGCAGAAAAGGAGACATCTTTCAGAACTTCCCGCTCATCGAAGGAGACTTTCATGTGGTTGACTTCTATGATTTTGTTTTGTTTCATTGTTTTTTGAGTGTGGTATAAAAAGGTATATTTTTGTCAAAATCAAGGCGGTTTAAATTTTTTTGTGCCGGAGTTAACTATGTGTTAATGAGGATTTAAGAATTTCAAACAACGAAGAATCTGGCAATAAAGATGCTTTTTAGACCGGACTTATAGTTTTTTAATAAAACATCAGCCCCAGAATACTGTCCGCAATAATTACCAGAGTGATGGCTGCAACAACCGAACTGGTGGTTGAACGTCCAACCCCCTCGGCACCTTCTTCAACTTTAAAACCAAAGAATGTTCCTGTGATGACTATTATCAGTGCAAATACGATGCTTTTTATGAAACTGGTAATAATGTCTTTTTGGTACAATGCTTCAGGCATTCGGTTAAAGAATATCTCAGGGGTGATGTCCAGATAGAGATAGGCGGCAAGGGCTCCTCCTGCAATTCCGGAAATGCTGGCCAATATGGTCAGAAATGGTAAGGTTATCAGACTGCCATAAATTTTGGGAACGACCACAAACCGGAGCGGATTAAGCCCCATGGTCTTCAGTGCGTCTATTTCGGAGGTTACCTTCATGGTGGCTATTTCGGCTGCAATGGCCGAACCACTCCTGCCCGCTACCAGGATGGCCGTAATCAGCGGCCCCATTTCTGCCATCATCGCAATTACAGTGAGGTCAACAATGTATATGTTGGCTCCGAAATTTCTCAACTGTGAGGACGATTGAAGCGCTAGCACAAGCCCTATGATAAAAGCCATGGAAGCGACAATGGGCAAGGCATTCACGCCAATGGAAACGGCCTGGTTGACAAACTCTCCTTTCCGTCGCTGTTTGCTGTTAAAAATGTCGCGAACCGACCAGTACAAAATATCCGAAATCAGATAAAAGAATGTAACAATGTATTCTTTCAGAATCCACAATGCCTTATCTCCCAGTGAATAGAAAAAAGGCTCGTGTTTTTTTGGGTGCAACGTCTTGTTGTTGACCGGCTTGAATAATTCCAGCTTGTTTTTTGTTTCCGGAGAGGCTTCCCGCAGGTTTAATGTGATGTGGTATCTTTTTGCAGTTTGGTGAAGCGAATGAAGGGCCATTGCGCCTGAACTGTCTAAATCTTCAATTCCCGATAGGTTAATAGAAAAGTCAGAACTTGTATTTGCCCGAAAAAATATTTCAATATCATTAAGAAATGTGGCCGTGTTATTGATTTTCAGATTGCCCAAAACATGAATAACATTGCCTTCTACGGAGAAAAATGCTGATTTATGAGGTTTTTTCTGTTTCACGCCCGGCGTTTAATTTGATAAGTTTTTTTCTATTTGAATGGAAAAACCGGTCAATTCTTCATTGAAAATCTGACTTATTTCTGCAGCCAGCAAATTCAAATCACGTTCCGTGAGTTCCGATTTTCTGTCAGCGTTATGCGTCAATAATATGGCATCTGTTTTGACGTCAATGAGATCGAACTTTAAATTCAGATGAGCTTCAAAAGACTTTCTTTTAGAAGACACTACTTCAAGGTTAAAAACCGTGGTCTGAAGCCTGTAATCAGGATTTCGTTCCCAAAATCGGTCAGCAACTCTGGCAAATACCTTGTTCTCCGCCAGATAATCGATGATGATGGGGGTTAGAAAATCGGCGGGTGAAACGGCCCATTCGTGATTTCCAAAATATCGTATCTGATGTGACTCATCTCTCAGGACTATCCTACGGGTGTCGAAAGCAGGATACACCTGCACTTCATCCACTTCACACCAGGCATCTATGGCGGGCAATGAATCGGGGGCCGCAGAGGTGGTGTCATTTAACGACTCTATGACATAATATTTCTTTATTGCCTCTTTTTGCGAGCCACAGCCGGCGAGAAAAAGGGCTGTTATTAAACCGAATAGTATAACTTGTTTCATATTACTCTTTTAATTGTTCATCGGGAAGGTTTTTTTGCTTGCTTTTTCTGATAAGCAAGGACGGGTTGCTGTTGATTTTTCTGGAGGCCTCATTCAGATTGCGAAGCGTCGATTTAAGCAACTCCTGACTTTCCACAAAACCCCGGGTTCCCTGGTTTATGTCGTCATCTACTTTTATGAGTAAATCCTGTGTTCGTGCAACAACTCCGGCCAGTTCATTAATTAGTCGTATGATGTCTGATTCATTCAGTTTTTGGGTGATGGCACGCGTATTTCCGATAATGTCGGCAATGGAGTCATTTTCAATAAGATGATTGATCTTTTGAAGCGTCTCATTCAGGGCAATACTTGAGCCTACGAGATTTTCACTGATTTGATGGACATTCTGTATGGTGGTTCTGACATCAGACTGATTGTTATCGATAATAGAGTCGAGCCTTAATATGGTTCGGTCGGCATTCTTTGCCAACTTGTCGATACTACTCAAAAGCTTCGGGAGTTTTGAGAGTGTGTCGGGATGAGTAATTACCAATAAATTGTTGAGGACGTTTTCCACTTTTGTCGCAATTATCTCTGCTTTCCCGGTAATTTCTGATGTTAGCGAGCCGCCCGGTTGAATGTAGGATCCTGGAGAAAGCAATTTTGCCTTGTTGGTTCCTCCTCTTATTTCAATGGCTTTCATTCCGGTAATCCCCAGGGAGACAATCTCCGCTTTGGAATCCTCCTTGACAGGTGTTCCCTGTTTAAGCGATAACTCTACCACGATGCTGGTGACATCGGTAGGATTAATGCTGATGGAGGAAATGGTTCCAACGTTTATTCCCAGGTATTTTACTGTGCTGCCGACTTCCATGCCGCTGACCGAAACATCCTGGAAATCAACGAAATAAGTATCTGTTTTTTCAAAAAATTCACGTGCGGTAAAAAATGCAATCAGAAAGATAAACATAGCAGAGCCTGCCAAAACAAATATGCCAAGTCTTATCTTTTTTGAACGGTTTTCCATAGTTTGCTTGTAAAGATTTTTATTTGGAATAGGGCGTCAGCAATCCGGCAAATTATCCGGGTATCTTTATCAGCCGACTTCGATGGCCGTGTTTGGTTTTTCCGGAAAAAATTAAAAGGTCCTCTTTTATCTCTTTTCCGGTTGTTGGCTCAATTGCTCTAAGGGTTTGTAATGAAATAAATTGACAGATTAACCGACGTTATTTTGTTCTTTTCCGACTTGAAAATACGTTGAATAGCGAGCTATTTAATGGATCCTCAAGAAAGTTTAAGGCCAAAAGAACAGGTTTATAGCGGCAAGTTATTTCGGCACAATCCCTTAATCAATAGTCCGTTAATCTTTTGTAATCGTCTAAGGCTTAATTGCTTGCAACCTCTTGATTGTCAGTCATAATAGTCAGGTTATCAATATTATAGGATTCCTCTTGAATTTTATGAGTCAGGTCTAAAAAGCATCTTTATTGCCAAACTCTTCGTTAATGAAAATTTTTGAATCCTCATTAACAAAAGGTTAACTCCGGCACAAAAATTTTCAAAGCCTTGATTTTGGCAAAAAT
>Ga0163225_100022_pt1 | contig 45691 bp, 55 predicted proteins | sample MSEWel2016_04_06_2_FD_113145 | JGI IMG/M metagenome (GOLD analysis project Ga0163225, IMG submission 113145) | Subsurface microbial communities from deep shales in West Virginia, USA - MSEEL Well Study Marcellus 5H_2016_04_06 ... | reverse complement strand
TTTAGTCAACTTAGTGGAACAGAGTTAGATATAGCTGAGCAAGTGTACGAGCAGGTAGATTTAGAAAACCTAGAGGACTTGAAGTATAAAGTATTGAGAATGGGAGAGCTATTAGAAGACGCTGATAATATTGGTGGAGTGCAAGTGTGGATAGACGAGTACGATACGTTGAATATAGCACCCCATGAAAATCATCATGTTACAGTTCCAGACTTGAGCATTAAGAATACTCAGAGATACTTAGAAAAAGAAGTGTCAGAGAAAAAAGCTAAACAGATAATCAAATGGTATGTCGATAAGCTATAGAGAGGAGGTGATTAAATGTCATCGAGCTTTTTAGAAATGGAAGAGCCACAGAGAACTCACGCAGAAATAGACATGATGAATACCAAGACAGTAGCACAAAGAATAAAAGAAAGAGAAAGGGAAGAAAGAATAGCCGAGAGGTTAGGAATAGAAGTAGTTGTCAAAGAGCCAAAGCAATTGACAGCATGGTTAAGTGACGCTAAAGAGCAACTAAGAAAAATGAGTGACCCAAAAAACAGAGAGGAGAATGATAAAATGTATTATAGTCTATATGAGGTGACAGTAGTTGATGTAGATAGTTTAGCAATTAAGACTGATACTAAGGTAATGGCAAAGTCAGAAGAACAGGCGAGAGGAAAAGCAGGATACTTCGACCTACTGGCTGAGAAAGAGTACGATACAGACAAATTGGAAGTGAGAGTAGAAAAGATAATGAGCAATATCAAGAAAGTAGAGGAAGTAGGAGTAATAGCCGATTAGACTTTTAGTTCATAAAAGATAAATGAGCTAGAAAAAGAAGGCTGGAAATCGTAAAAAATAAGGGCGTGGGAAAAGAAGAAAGACTAAAATATCTCCCAAGCCCCAAGACAACAGTAAGGACTAAGAGAAAGAGTAAAGGAAGATACTTAGTAAAAGTTTACTCAAGGGTAGACGGAAAGAAAAAGTGGGTGGAAAAAGTCTGGAAAAAGGCTATATCCACCCATATAGCTATGTCTAAAAAGTACTGTATAGAGGGGTAGAATAGAGGGGTAAATAGCCAAGACTGAAACCTCAGAAATCCCAGAGCTGGCGGGGAAGGAGAAGGGGTTGGGTTGTATAGATAAGAAAGAGAAACAATAATAAGAAATACATAAGTAAATAGAGTATAGTAATAATAAGATAAGAGATAGACTTTTAGTATATAGAGAAATAGAGAATTAGACAGACTGGTGTACGCACTAATTTTCCTAAAAATTGGAAATGATATTGGCATTTTGCAATAGACTAGCAACCACCACCAGCCCTGTCATGACAAGGATAGCAAGGGGTAAGCAAGGACAAGAAATCAGTAATTACAGAAAGGAAATAAGCAACCCAAGCCTAGTTATAAAGCACCCAGTTTTAGATATAAAGCAATACTGATTGGACTTTAGCAACATTAGTATATAGGGGAGAATGGTAGGTATTGGTAACGATATACAAAGACTGGTAACGACTGGTAGAGAATGGTAAGTTTGTTCGCTTTATGACACACAAGTAACGCATTGAGGGGTAAAATAAGATGCCTGTTATGTAGGGGAGGACAAGGGTTTTGGGAATTAATGGAAAATGAAAAGTGTCACTTCGTAAGCCTACAAGCATAGAAAAGTGTTCGCTTTATGTTATTTATGTAACACAAGGTAAGGTAATGAAAGGACTAAAACTCAGACAGAAAATAAAGGCTGGTGAGAAAAGACAGGAATAGTAAAAATAATTAGCCCAGTTTAAAGTAAGGAAAGGACTGGAGGATAAGCAACATAGATTAGAAGTTAAACAGTTTTAGATTAGATAATTAGACAGGGCAATAGAAAGGAAATAGAAAAAGAAACTGGCAGGGGAAAAGATAAGGAACTAGAGATAAAGAGTTTACGCCTAGAGTTCAGCACATTTGATACGGCACAGGCAGGGGAGTAGTATAGTAACAGATTGGAAATGTAAAAGTAATGAACAGCACAGATTTTTGACCCCACCTTTAACGAGGGGAAAATGTTAAGGAGGCACCCTACCACCTTTTTTATGAAGCACTAAAAACTAAAGTATAAGTCATATTTATGTGTAGACCTAAAACTAAAGTAATTGACTAATAGGATACTCAACCAGATGCCGTCACACTCAAAAGAGATGGTAGAATAATTAGAGAATAATTTTAAGGTAGGGGAGAAGATATTAACACAGGGGAGATATAAATGGATACAGGGGAGGAATAAAACGAGGTTGGTAGATATTTTAGATATAGGGGTAATAAGGTCGGCGTGTTTTAGGTTGGAAATTTTGAAATAAAATGGTACAAGGTGTATAATAGTAGTAGGAGGTGAGGAATTAATTGGACTTAGTACAGATGAGGACAATCAAGGAGAAAGACATACAACCCTTGACAGGAGTAGAATTTGATGTAGAAGAAATGACTAAGAATATAGTAACCTTCTCTGAGAAAATGGCAGGGATAGAATTTTTTCCATACCAGAGGGAATATGCAGAAGGGATAGTTAAAAGCGTTATACAAAATGATGGTGAGGAACTGACAGCGTTATTTGCTAGACAGAGTGGTAAGACAGAAACAAATGCTGTAATAGCAGATGGAATTATGGTAATACTACCACTTTTAGCTAAATTGTTTTCACATTATGAGCCAATACAGATTTATAGGAATGGTGTACGAGTAGGAGTATTCGCACCTAGTGGAAGACAGGCTCAGACAACCTACGGAAGAATGGATACTAGAATAAGAAGTAGAAATGCTAAAATGATATTAAATAGTAACGACATTGATGTAGGTTTAGAAGACTTAACCAGAGTAATAGCGTTGGATAATGGAAGTATTGCCATCAGTTTGAGTGCGAATAAGAACGCACAGATTGAGAGTGAGACCCTACATTTTATTATAGTAGAGGAGGCTCAAGATGTTGACAGCATGGTGGTGAGAAAAAGTATTCACCCAATGGGAGCCAGTACGAACGCTACAGTAATAAAGGTAGGAACAGCTAACAATGTTAAGAGTGACTTTTTAGACGCTATTAGAAGAAACAGAAGAAGGAATGAAGAGGAGAACAGACAACTCCATTTTGAATATGACTATAAAGAGGTACAGAAATATAATGACAGATATAGAAAATACATAAAGCAGGAGATAAGGCGATTAGGTAAAAATAGTGATGAATTTAGAATGGCTTATGGTTGTGAGTTTATCCTAGAAAGAGGAATGTTCCTAACAGAGAGCAAATTCAACGAACTATGCGAGATAGAAAGGAACTTACCTTTAGTGCATGAGAGAAAAAGAGGAGTTCAAACAGCTGGAATTGATATAGCCAAGAAAAGTGATAGCACAGTAATAACAGTAACAGAAATAGACTACGATAACCCAGTATATGACGATATAGAGGGAGTAGAAAGATACAGAAAAAGGATATTAGACTGGTTGGAGTTAAAAGGTGACGATTACAACAGCCAATTCTATCAGATTGTAGAGTTTTTAGAGAAATTCAATATAAGTACGGTGTATATTGACTCAACTGGTGGTGGAGAAATAATGTCAGACAGAATTAAGGGCTACTTTGATGGAAGAATTGATGTAGTAAGCTATACTTTTAGTAGAAAGTCTAAGAGTAAGATGTATAAGCACCTAAATCAAGAGATACATGCTAACAGATTACTAATACCGAGTGGTAGTAGAGTAACTAGGTACAAAAAATACAGAAAATTCAAGCAACAAATGCTAGATTTAGAGAAAGACTGGAAAGGACAGTACCTAATAGTAAGCCACCCAATGAAAAAAGACGCACATGATGACTATGCTGATAGTTTAGCACTAGCAATAATGGCTAGTAAGAACGAGGCTATGCCAGAATTAGAGGTACAGGACTATAATCCGTTCTTTGAGGACAAAGGTTACAGGAGTTATGGTAAAAAGAAGAAGGCAGGTAGAACAAATAGCGAATTATTTGGCTAAAAGGAGGAGAAATTTTGAAGTGTCCTAAGTGTAATAGAGAAATAACCCCAGTTTTAGTTAAAATTGAGTCAGAAATAATAAGTGCAAACTGTCCTATATGCAATTATAACATGATAGACGAATTAAAGTGGCTTGAAGGAGAAATACAGTGGTCTAAAGAGAGGTAAAGAGGAGGCTATTTAATTGAAAATTTATGATACTAACTGTTTAATTGACAATCCGAGCCTAATTCAGAAAAATAAAGACGAGATTATAGTTCCATTCATTATTTTAGATGAGTTAGATGGTCTAAAGAACAGTAAGAATGTTGGATACAATGCTAGAACAGTTTTAAGAGCAATAAAGAAGTATAATATCAAATGCCAAAACTTCAAATTGTCAGAACAAGTTGTAGATAAAGCCCTATTGGATATATGTAGGATACACGAATTAGAGTTGATTACTGGAGATTACAGAGTATACCTTGAAGGCAAAGAAAACAATATTAAGTGTGAGCATTACCAACCAGACATTAACACTTATACTGGAGTAGTTAAAAGAAAACTAACTCCAGATGAATATAATCAGCTACAGGAACATAACTCAGTAGGCTGGAGTAAAGAGAAACTACACGAAAACCAATATGTAGACTGCGACTCTATACTAGCAAGATATAGGAGTGGAACACTTCATAAAGTTAGCTGGTCTAACAAGCATAAAATACAAGGGATTGATGAACTTAACAGAAGACAGGTCATGGCTTATGACGCAATCTTCAATCCAGACATTACTACAGTAATATTATGGGGAGTTGCAGGTACAGGAAAGACAGCTTTGGCAATAAAATCTGCAATTCAGTTAGCACAACAGGAGAGGTACTCAAATGTTCTACTATCAAGACCTAATGTTCAAATTGGAGAAGAGTTAGGAATACTACCAGGTGGGATAAAAGAGAAACAAGACCCGTTTATTAAGCCATTCGAGGATAATATGAAAAGTTTCCAAATGAAAACAGTACCAGAAATACAGCCACTACAGACTGCTAAAGGTAGAGATATAAAAGATACCTTCTTTATAATAGACGAGGCACAGGACATTGAGCCAGATAAAATGAAAATGCTGGTAGAAAGAATGGGTAAAGGAAGTAAGCTAGTTTTAACTGGTGATGTAAGACAGGTAGATAAAAGAGGACTATCACCTGCTTATAATGGACTGAGTTTTGTAGCCAACAGACTAAAAGGAAGTAGATTAACAGCCTGTGTTGAACTAGATAAGGTAGAAAGAAGTGAGTCAGCTAAGGAATTAGGAGAGTTATTAAGGAGGTAAGAACAATTAAAGACCTAAGTAGGGAGTGTAGAAACTGTGAATATGGTGAGTTTTATACTATGACAGACTGCTTTAAGGTTTGCCAAATAGGAAAATTTAGAGAAAAGAAAGCAGGAGAAAACTGCAAATACAGAAAAGACAATAAGATATAGAGATAGGTTAAGAGGATAACAGAATAAGACCATTATTTAAGTGGGCGGGGGAAGAGAGAAAAGACTAACTCTTACTCTGCCCCTTTTCAGCCCCAGTTCCTTTTAGTCATTTTAGTTAACAATTAAAACTACCTTCAATTTATATGAACTAAAGTATGCACCCAGTACTAAAGCCACAGTACAATTTATACAATGAGCATTATCCTTTTAGCCCAATTCTATATAAAAAATATCGAAATCGTTAAAAATCAGACCACTTTTAGCCATTTTTCTAAAACAAGGTTTCGCCGACTTGCCTCCAGAGGAGACATATAAGACCCTAAAACCAGAGTTCAAGTACAAGACTGACCCTGAGTCAACCTCTATATATAAGGCAAAATAGAATTAAGATTTTTCCGATTAAATTAGATATGCTCTATAATGCTCTATTTTACTCCAATATGCTCAGACCCGAAAAACCCAGCTAGTTAAGATACTTAACCAGCTTTTTGCAACCTCTATATATAAGGCAAAATAGAATTAAGATTTTTCCGATTAAATAAGATTAACTCTGTAATACTCTATAATGCTACCCAGTCTGACCTTGAGTCGAAAAATCAAGCTAGTTAAGATACTTAACCACCTCAACCTCTATATATAAGGCAAAATAGAATTAAGATTTTTCCGATTAAATCAAGTTAGCTCTCTTATGCTATATAATTTAATTAATTAACAAACGAGTGTTCTACTTTTACCTACTTAAGATGTTTAACACACAAAAGAAAGAAAAAAATAAAAAAGAAAGACTAGGCAAAGCCCTCGATTTTCAAAAGCTAAAAGAGAGAACTAAAAGCAGACCATTTTAGGTTAAAATTATGGAGTTTTAGAAAAAGTAAGGAAGGAGTTGAAAAATTGGGGAAATTCGGAAAAAACATTTGACTATGGAAAAACATTATTATATAATATAAGTGGAGAGTGGAAAGGGTCAAATATCCCCAGTAGATTTTTTTAATTAGGCAAGTGATATAGAACTGTAATAAGGTAAATAAGAGTTTTTGCCCGAGAGGGATTTTCTCTTACGCATTTTAAGTTCTGTATCACTTGCCTATTTCTATGTTTAGAAGTAGAAAGGAAGGAGGGAGAATATGCCTGTATTTAATAAGAAGAAAAATAGGAGTAACATTCATCAGACTAGACTAACTAGTTCAAGACAGGGTGATGAGCAAGGCTTAACTGTACCTAGAGATAATAAAGGTAGAGACAAAGCTAAGAACATACCTGCTGGAACTAAGGAGGCTTTTAATGCTGGTAAGAACGCATAAATTAATTACAGGTGACGATTATGGAAAATGAAAATAAAGATATGATTTCAGAGGAAAGAGAAGATATGGAAAGATATAATCGTGAACCCACAAGAGAAGAAATGAAGTCAATGAGCCGAGAGGAGATTAAAAGGACTACTAATGCTAACCAATATCTCAAACAATCAGAAATGGAAACAAAAGAGGAAAGAGAAAGAAGACAAGCTAAAGTAAAAGATATGCTAAAAAAGGTTAGAGATAGTCAAGTAGGAGTTACAGATAGTACTCTTAATGGCTCTTTTAAGGAAGGTGCTGGTATAGATGAATAGTGTTACCAATCCTCTAGTCACCAGACCAGACGAACTAAGCGATAAACACTCAAAGAGAATACAAGAATACTCTAAGATGTGGAAATTTTATGATGGAGACCATTGGGATAGAGATAGAGCCGTAGAAAGACTTATAACTTTTAACTACAGTAAGGCTATTGTAGATAAGTCAGTAAGTTTTCTATTTGGCAAAGGTTTTAGAATAAAGCCACACAAAGATTATACTGAGATTAAAGAAATGGTAGAAGAAGTGTGGCAGTATAACAATAAGGATATTACTGGAATAGAGATAGGACAAATGGGTGCAGTAACAGGCGACTCATTTATTCGTGTTTCTTGGGAGAACGGTAAGAAAAATTCTCAAGGGATACCACACGATTTAGAATACCCAGATGGGAAAGTTAGAATTGATGTGCTATCAAGTAGTATGGTATTCCCAGAATATGCTACCCATAATAAGAACGAAATGGTTTCCTGTAAGATAATTTATGTAATTCTACAGAAAGACGAGAAAAGTGGGAAGATACAACCCAAGTTATATAAGGAAGAGATAACTAGGGATAAAATCAAATACTATGTAGACGATAAACTACAGAAAGAAATAGATAATGTTGTAGGAAAGATAAATGTAGTCCATATTAGAAATTTACCTAAGGCAGGTAAGAGTTATGGGCAGAGTGATTTAAAAGCAGTTACAGATTTACAGAAGGAACTCAACGAAAAAGTTACAGATGTTAGTGATATTATAAACTATCATGCCGCACCTATTACGATTATAAAAGGTGCAAAGTCTAAAAATCTTGAGAAAGGTGCTAGAAAGGTTTGGGGTGGATTACCTGCTGACGCAGATGTATATAATTTGAAACTAGAGTCAGATTTAGGTGCCTCAAATAAATATATTGGGAAAATCAAAACAGCAATATCTGAGTTATCCAACACACCAGAGGATAGTTTGGGAGGAGAGTCAAATATCTCAAACACAACTGGAGTAGCCTTAAGAGTAAAATATGCACCTCTTTTAGAAAAGACATGGATTAAACGCAGAACTTATGGAAGAGGGATAAAGGAAGTTTGCAAATTGATATTACTCTATTTAAAGGTTAAGGGTGATGAAGAACAGCAAGATATTTTAGACGAGGTTATAGATGGTGATGACCCAAAAGAGATAAGAAAACTATTTGATTTTACAATTAAGTTTCCAGACCCACTACCAAAAGATGAATTAGTAGAATTACAGAAAATCGCACAAAAGTTAAATATGGGAATTGAAACTCCCAAAGGTGCTTTAGAGGAATTAGGTTATGAAGGAAATATCCAAGAGAAACTAGACGAAATTAGAGAGTATCAGAAACAGGCTCAAAGAGACATGTTCGATATAGGCTCAGAAAATAGTGCTGAGAATATTGATATTGGTGGTATAAAATCTGACCTAGATGGAAAAGTAGAAAATGAACAGCAAGGCTTAGAAGAGTAGGTGATTAAAGTTGCCTTATGATAAGAAACAGTTAATAGACAGAAAAAAGTTACACGACATTCATACAGAGTACGCAGAGAATATCAATAAAGCAACCTTTGATAAAGTCCTAGACGACTCTGATGTAAAATCAAGGTATAACAGGCACTACTATCGTTCACTAAATATGGAAGACGAAGTAAAGCAGGTAGTCAATAAAACAAAGGAACAGCGACTACAACAAGAGTTATATCGACAAAATCAGAGAATGAAAGAACATGGACTCCAACCTTTTAGCAGGACTGAAATGGAGAAAGTAAAAAATGGTGCTATGAAAGAACTACAAGGTGAGTTCAAAGGTGCAACAATGGATAAGAGATTAGAGGTTTCTCGTAAGAAGATAAACCAAAGGTATAGGAAAGAGATACCCAGAGCAACTACTGAAAAAGGTCTGAAAAACGCTAAAAAAGACACATATAAATACATGACTGACAGTAGAGAAACTGGGAGAAGTCTTAGGGGAGGGAGTTCTTTCAAGTATAATGAAAGACTTCTGATTTCAGAACAGGAAAGAGCAAACCAAGAGGCAACAAAGAAACTGGCAGAAATGAAAGACTTGTTGATGTCATGGAATTTAAACCCTAGTCATAAGATTTATGACATTTGTGATGAACACGCAACTACAGTAGGAGTCGAGGCACAAAGATATATAAGTAAATATGAAATACAAGATGTGGAAATGGAAGGGTTATATACATCAGCAGAAGTTCCAGAATATCCTCACCCATATTGTCAGTGTATGTTAGATATTGTATTGACCGATAACTATGGTATGAATACAGTAGCCATAGAGAATATTGAAAGTGGTCTAGGTCAGAACATGGCAGACTACAATGACTATAACATGGTAAGTCCAGAAAGCCAGAAGTACATTCGTGAGTGGAGAGAAAGGAATTACCGATACAACAAGCCATGGGATTATACTAGACGGTCAAAACAGGAGAAACTGAAAGCCTTAGAGAAAATAAGAGATGAAACTGATGTAGGAATGGAAGGAGTTCTAAACTTACATCAAGGAACTAAGAAGAGGGCTTTAGAGAAATACATTGAAGAAGGTGGAATAAGAGGATACCAAGAAGTATCGAAGAATATTTTAGGTTATTCATTAGACGCTGACATTATCGAAGATATAGGAGTAGACCAAGCAATTAAAATAATGGCTTTAGATGTAAAGAAAAACCCGAACTTAGATATGGAAGATGTTGTTAGTGGTCTAAGTAAATATATAGACGATAGAATGAGTATTGAAATGAAGAAGTCATTAGCAGAGGCTAAGAAACACATGGAAAGTGCTTATGAGAAAGTGAAAGCTGTAAAAGATGGCTCGGCTACAAGAAGAGCAGTAATGGGAATGAGAAGAAAAGCAGTACAACAAGCAAGAACAGAACTAGGTGACGCAGTTGGATATGCAGAGGCACACGAAAGATTATTAAGGGAATTAAAGGGAGTAGTTGATGACCCAGACAGCTTAAAATATGTAAACATACCACAGGCAAGAAGGGCAACAAATACTGTGGTAGATAAACTGGGCGTATCAGCAAAAAACTATACTGTAGATACCTTAGATGGAAGAAAGAACATTATAGTAGGGTATGATGGAATAGAAGAGATAACAGATAAGTGGTCTTCTAATAAAGGTCAGTTATCTATAACAGAGAAACTCAATAGAATAAGACAGGGAAAAGAAAATAAAGATGGTTGGCTACCTAACCACATGAAAAGTACCTATACTAAGAATGGTAAGGAATATGACTTTAAATTAAGGGCAGACCAGCAGACAGGTATAAGATTTATAAGAGAAAACAAGACAGGGTTAATACATTACAAGCCCGGTGCTGGAAAAACGCATACTGCAATAGGCTCAATATCAGAGGCTTATGACGCAGGTGCTAACAAAGTTTTAGTTGTAGTTCCAGAGGACTTAGTAAGACAGTTCTCAAAAGAGATTGATGATTTTACTGATGACGCTATCACAGTTAGAGACTACAAGGCATACCTTAGCAAGAAAAAGAGGATAGAAATGTATGAGAATGACGACTCCTTCGTTCATGTAATAAGCCATAAAATGCTTAAGAATGATGGAGATTTAAAAGATATAGCTTACACAAAGGCAAACTCTTTAGCAGACTTTGGTTGGGATATGACAGTAGTTGATGAGATACATCAAATCACAGGAAAGACAGCAAGGAACTTGAAAAAGCTGGATACTGAATATAGGGTAGGACTAACAGGTACAGCAGTAAGAGATAGCGTAATGGATATGTACGATACACTCGATTGGTTACACCCAGATGGACTGCCCCCGAAATATAAGCTGGAGGGCAAATTTAAAGATATAACTAAGGCATCAAGTTTATATGAAGAGTCAGTATTAAGAGACTTAAGAGATTTATTGAAACCTTTATCAATTACAAGAGATAGTCCAGTAGAGGCAAGAAAAATTCAAAGGACTATTCGTGCAGGTTTATCTGAGTGGCAGGAACAACAGCTAAAAATCATTGAGAAAGAGGCACAGGATAGAATAGATAGAGGTAGAATGGCAGTAAGTAAAGTAAGAGCTATAGAGAAAGATAAACTCAATAAGGTCATAAATGCTGGTGGAGAAAAGAATGGTAAACTCAAGGTCTTAGATGATTTAATAGATAATAAGTATAAAGATGAAAAGAAACTGATTTTTAGTTCAGACCTAGATGGTGTAGAAACATTGAAAAATCATTTAGACGAAGACAGGGCTTTAATCTATACAGCTAAAGATTTAACTGACTCAGAAAGAATGAAAGTTATACAGGAGTTTAAGACAAACCCCGATAAAGATGTGTTGGTCTTATCAGACGCAGGGGCAACAGGATTGAACTTACAGGAGTCAGATGTAACGATACATTGGGATTTACCCGATAAATATTATAAGCTGGAACAGAGAGAGGCAAGAAACTGGCGTGGACTCAAAACAGGTGAGGTAAATGCAATTAAGTTAAAGACTCGTTCTTCTTATGATGATAGAATACTAAATGAGTTAAACAGGACTCAGAAAATAAGTGACGCACCCAAGAAGGCAGAGCAGATTGACGAACTAGGTGTTGCTCAGTATTTAAGAGATGTAACACAAGGGAGTGAATAAATGATAATAATAACTTTTTATAATGATGGGTATATTACGAGAGGACACTCAGATGATGTAACTTGTACTCAAATATCAGCTATGCAATATATTATAGAAGGCTCTATTTTAGAAGTAGACGAAAAGGCAAAATGTAAAGATGGAGAAAAAGGAACAGGTCTTACAGCTTTACTTGTAGAGAGTGAGTTAGCTTTAAAGCTGTTAGATAGGTATAAAGAAGATATAAAAGTTTGGCTTAATAATGTAGCTGAAAAAGGTAAGTACAAGATTGAATATAAAAACGAGAATTTAGATTGGAATATGGTAAATCAATAGAGGTGAGTTACTTTGGGTCAACTAAGAAGTTATATTGATGATATGCAGGACTTGTTAGCAGACACAGAAATGGACTTACAGGAACTAATGGAAAGAGAAGAAGAAATACTAGAGGAGAATGAGGATAAGCTAATAGATTTAAGAGAGAAAAGTGAGAAAGTAAGAAAGAAAGTTATGAGAGAGATGGAGAAAGACAGACCAAATTTAAGGAAGGTTGAGAATTACAGGCTGGAATATGAGAGACTACTTTTAGAACAAGGTGATGTAATAAGAGCAATTGTTTTAGGTAGAGAAAATATTGCAGGTTGTGAGTTACAACTAGAATACTAAAAATAGGAGGAAGATAAACATGGCTAAGCCAGAAGAAAAGACTAATGAAACAGAAGTAGACCAAGAAACTAACGAGGAAGAGACAGTTGTAGTAAAACAAAGTGAGAGTACTAAGGAAGAGGAGACTAAGGTTAATCTTGAAGACCTGTCTTTACAGGACTTATTGCAGAAACCTGAAGTTAAACAGTTTGTAGAGAAAGCAAGAAAGCAAGAGAAAGACAAACTCTATGACGAGATTAAAAGGAAAGAGGATAAGGTTAAGGCAAAGGAAAAAGAGATTAAGGACATGGAGACTAAGATTAAGAAACTGGAAACTTCGTTGGAAAAAGAAGAGGAGGAGAAATCAGCAATCAAAGATAAGTACAAGACTATACTAGATGACTTAAAAGAAGATGTGAACAGTATGAAGGAAGAAAACAAGACATTAGGACTTGAGGCATACAAGGAAAGAAAGATTAGAGAACTTAAAGAAGAAGGCAAAGGACTTATCGAGTCAATTGTTGGAGGTGATAGTAAGGAAGAGATAGATAAATCTATTACTAAAGCTGTAGAAGAATATGACAAGATTGTTGAGGAAGTTAGTACTAAAGAACAGAAGGAAAAAGAGTTAAAAGAAAAAGAAGAGAAGGAAAGAAAGAAGAAAGAGAAAGAAGAGGCAGAATTGCCTAATCCGACAAACCCAGAAATGGATACTGGAGGAGAGTCAGAGTTAAACATTAGTGATATTGATAATATGTCAGTTGAGGAATGGAAGGAAAGACGAGACGAAATTAAAAGAAGAATGGGAATTAAGTAAGACCAAAAATTTAAGGGAGGAATAATAAATGCCAGATACAAACACTACAAGTTTAAGCGAGGCAGTATTGGAAGTCTATTCGAAAGATATTCAGTTTTATGCACAGCCAATTTTACGCTATGCACAGTTTGCAACTAAGAAAACAGAGTTAGGAACAGAGCCGGGTCTAACTGTAAACTTCACTAAGTACAATTCATTGAATAAGGGAGGTCAGTTAGACGAAGGAAACCCAATGACAACTCAAGGGTTGACAGCAAATCAGACACAATTAACTGTTACCGAGTATGGTAATGCAATTAGTGTTTCTGAAAAACTGTTACAGAGTTCTTTTGACGATATTCTATCAAGTGGTGCAAGACTTTTAGGTATGGACTATGCAGAAGTTCTTGACGAAATGTTGAGAGACTCAATCATTAATAATCAGACTAGCGTAACATACGCAGGTGGACAGACAGCTAGAGAAAACTTAGCAGAAGGAGATGTTTTTGACTCTGCACTTCTGAAAGACGCTGTAGAAGTTCTGAAAACTAAGAATGTAAGAAAATATAATGGAGACGCTTATATTTGCTTTATCCACCCACACCAAGAAAGAGGCTTGAAAGATGACGCTGACTTCAAAAATGCAAATGACTATGGTGGAATTTATGCAGGTGAGTTTGGTAGAATTGATGATGTAAGATTTATCACTACTACACAACAGCCTACAGTTGAAGTTGACCCAGATGGTACAGCAAGTAGTGGAGACGAGTTTACAGCTTACCAAGCAGTTATCTTTGGTGATAATGCTTATGGTTGGGCAGAAGGTCTTCCAGTAGAAATGCGTGATGGTGGAGTAGTCGACTTTGGTAGAGAGCATAAGTTAGCTTGGTACTCAATTATGGGTTCTGGTCTAATTGAAGAAGAAAACTCTTTAATCTTAGAAACTAGATAATAACACTTAACAGGAGGTAGAATAAAATGGCAGAAAATAATAACGAAGTAGTTAAGATTAATTCTGTAGAAGAAGAAAACGAAAAAGATGGGGAAAAGTCCTTTGAAGATATGAATGTCCAAGAGGCAACTAAAGCAATAAGAAGAACTGACAGCCGAAGTCAGATTGAAGAATGGCTGGATTTAGAAACTGAGGGTAAACAGCGAGTGACTGTTTTAGAGCCACTACAAGAGAAGTTGCAGAAACTCGCTAACCCTCAGAATAAAGAGGAAGAAGTAGAAGAAGTGAATATTGCAAAGGTAGAAGAAGTAGAAGTTAAGAGTAAGAATGTGTATATCACACCACTTAGAAATATGGACAATGTTTACATTGGGGGTAGTTGGTATAACTTCAAGAAGGGAGTTAAACAGAAAGTACCTCGTAATGTAAAAGAGTGGCTAGAGGAAAAAGAGCCAATGCTAATTAAGTAGGTGAAAACTAAATGGATACAATTGTAGCAGTAACGACTTTAAGGGCAAAACTAAATGACCTAGATAAAGTAAAGTTCCCAGAAGACTCTACACTAGAAACTGAAATAAAAGAGGCAGTAAAAGAATTAGACTCTGAATATACTGTTGAAACTGTTCCAGAGGAAAAGGAATATCTAGTAATAAAGAAGGCATTAGTTAACAGCCTAAGATTACTTGCAATAAAGTACTCAGAAGGACTAGATATATCCTCCTCTGAAATAGATGTAGATAGAACAACTAGAGTTAAAAGAGTTCTTGACCTAGCCTCTAATATTGAAGAAGACTATAATAAGATAGTAAATGACCCTTCTTTTAGGGAGATAAAAGTTAATGACTTAGATAGATATGTAGCAAGATATGATGAAGAATTAAAAACAGTTTTAGGTGATGGATAATGACAGATTTAGAGTTAGCTCAAATTGAAAAAGATTTAGAGCAGGGTTTTAAGGAACTGGGAACATAGGGTATAATTTTAAATGAATACATTGAGTCAGAGAACTCTAGTGATTTATATGGGGAAGAGCAGGGAAAAAGTTACTCAAATAGTTACACATTAATAGGTAGAGTAAATTATGAGCCTAAAAATGAAGTACTAACTGATGTTGGAATAGAACAAGATGTAGATACTACATTTATAATACCTTCTAAGCAGTTGAGAGATAACGATTTGCTTGATGAGTATAATCACCCAGATATTAATTTAGAAAGTGAAATAGGCTATGCAGGAGAGCAGTATAAGATAATTAATATTAATCCTAAGTCACAGGTAGAAGACATCTTCCTTGAATATCTATTTGAATGTAAAAGAAAGTAGGTGAGGCAAATGGGTAAAGGTGGTGCAAGATTAACAGGAGATTGGAAAAATGCAGGAATAGCTTTAGACTGGTTACCTGCTAGTATGAGTGCTATGGCACACGCTAAACTAATGGAAACAGGAGAACTACTTTTAGATAGAATGGTAGAGCATATTGATAAGCAGGATTTAAACTGGGAAAGTCTTGCAAGATACACTATTGAGAAAAAAGGTAATGATAAAATCTATGTGGATACAGGTTGGTTAAGAGATAATCTAGGAGTTAGACGGGTTGCAACAAAGCCAAATAAGAAAAGAATATTTGTAGGGGCATCACCATGGAAAACTCATAAGCCTAGTGGAAAGAAGTTCTCTGAGTTAATGATTATGCTTGAATACGGTACAGAAGATACACCTGCTAGACCACTAATGAGACCGACATGGGAAGAAATGCAAGACGAGGTAGAAGAAATTTGGTCTGACGCTTTAGACGAATTAATAAGAAAGGGCGTGATTAAATAGTGGCTAGTGTATGGATTGAGCAAGTAGATAGAGGACTAATAGACTTTATAGAGGGAATAGTAGATATAGTAGACTTGACAGTAAGACCAAGACAGACTAATGAAGGTAATTCAGCAGAATTTCCAGCAGTTACATTTTTCAGCTATGACGAGAAACTTGCTGAATATAGGCAAAAGAGATTTGATGAATTGGGAAGTAAGAATGAGGTAGAAGGAACAGCACAAATGCTAAGACCTCTAGTACCATACGACCTGTTTTATCAAGTAGACTTTTGGGCAGAGAGTCAATATGAGATTAACGAAATGCTAAGAAAATGGGAGGGCAGAGTTGAGAAACATAATCTGTTACCCGTTTTAGATATAGATGGAAATAGTAAAGATATAAAGATGGAGAGAGTAGACTTTGCTAATGCTGACTACACAAAGAATGGAGAGAAAAGATTTCATAGGACTTTTACTTACAAGATAAAGGTAGAACTTGATGAGAGAGACTCTTATGTAGTTCCATTAGTTACAGATGTAGACTTTATCTAAGGAGGACTAAAGATGTTTGAGATTAGAAACCTAGAAAATAGACCATTAATTTATGACCTAGAGGGAGAAGGAAAAGACTCTTTTAGGTTATTGGTTAATCAGTCTAAGAAGATTAAGGAAAATGAAATCACAGAGAAAATGAGAAAAGACGAGAAAGATGGTTTAATAATGATTAGACAGAAAGACCTGCCTAAAGCAACAATATTAGATGAAGGGCAGGAAGAAGAGAAAGACTAAACTTTAAAGGAGGTTTATTAAATGCCAGAATATCTGAAACCAGATGTATATGTGCAAAGAATGGCTAATTCTGCACCTCCAATTGAGGCTGTTGGTACAGCTACAGCAGGAATGATTGGTGTGTTCAGAAGGGGAACTCCCAATGACCCTATGTTCATTACAGGTTGGGAAGATTTCAAAAGACAAACTGCATTAGGATTAGATACACCCTATATTGCAGATAGTGATACTGTGTATGCAGTAAGACAGTTCTTCAAGAATGGTGGGAATAGACTATTTATAGATAGAATTGTTGGTGATGGTGCAGTTAAAGCGTCAGTAGATATTGGTGATACTAGTGCTGTAATGTTTGAGGCATTGTCAGTTGGAGAATGGGGTAATGAAGTAAGTGTAGAAGTTATCTCAAACGAAGACGAGATAACATTATTCGACATTATCATTAGAGTAGAAGGTGAGCAACAAGAAACCTTTAGAAAGCTGAGTGATACAGCAGAAGACGATAACTATTACATGACTGTTATTAATAGTGAAACTATTGGTAGCGACTTTGTAAGAGTTACTGATGATACAGGAACACTTACAGTAACGGCAGAGACTACTCTAACTAGTGGAGACTCAGACTTAACTACTCTTACAGATGTAGACTATACAGAGGCACTACAAGACTTCAATAAAATTGATGATGTAAACATTTTAGCAGTACCAGGTCAGACAGCAAAGGCAGTACAGCAAGGTCTTTTAGATTACTGTGAAAATCGTGGAGATGTATTTGCAATTGTAGATAGTTCTAGTAACTTAGACCCTACAGGTGCTAAAGAGGAGAAAAATCAGTTGGCAAGTCCTTATGGTGCGTATTATTATCCATGGCTTAAGGTATTAGACCCACTATCAGCTAGTGGAGGAAAAAGATTAGTACCACCTAGTGGGTTCATAGCAGGAATTTATGCTAGAACAGATGTAGATAGAGGAGTTCATAAAACACCTGCTGGACTAGAGGCTAGAGTTATGGGTGCAGTTGAAGTTGAAACTAAACTTGCCTCTGAGGATATTGAGTTACTCAACCCAGATAATGTAAACTGTATCGTACCGAAGAAAGGTCAAGGAATTGTCGTTTGGGGTGGTAGACTAATCTCAGAACACTTAGATAGAAAGTATGTGTCTGATATGAGATTTGACATCATGGTAGAAGAGTCTTGCTATGAGCAGACCCAATGGACAATCTTTGAGCCTAATACACCAGAGTTATGGGGTAGAATTAAATCAGCGTTACATGGTTTCCTATACGGATTATGGGAAGAAGGGGCTTTATTTGGTGAAACACCCGAAGAGGCTTATTATATTAAGTGTAATGAAGACTTAAACCCACAGGAAATTAGAGATGCTGGTAAGGTTATCGTTGAAGTAGGATACGCTAAAGTCAAACCTGCTGAGTTTACAATTCTAAGGTTTGCCCAAAAAACTAATGAACAATAAGGGAGGGTGAAAATAAATGGCAAGAAGTGCAGAGAATGACCCTCTACAGAAATTTAAGTATAAAGTGAGTATCCCGGGCTATCCAGCTGGAATGGGATTTCAAACAGTTGAGGGTTTAAGAAGAGAGTTGGAAACAGTTGAATACAGAGAAGGTGGATATGGACACACTCATAAGCTGACAGGTCAAGAGTCAGTAGATACTGTTACTATGGCAAAAGGTGCGTTTGCTAATGAGAACTTAGAAGATTTATATAAGAAGTCATTACAAGACCCAGAGCATAGAAAGACTATCACTATTGAGTTGATGGACAAGTATGGTAGTGTTAAGAGAACTTGGAGACTTGCAGAGGCTTGGGTAAAAAGTTGGGAAGTAGATGGACTAGACGCAGAGTCCTCTGACCCACTTCAAGAGTCAATTGAAATAGAATTTGAGCATTATCTCTAAGAAATAGTTGGTCGCTTTAGTAGAATAAGTAAAACATAACTAAAGCGACTTTTTACTTATAATTAGAAAACAGAATTTAACCTAATAAAACGGAGGGTATAATAATGAAAAATGAAAAAGAATTTGTAGTTGAGGATAGTAACCATTGTAACTTACTAGCAGGATACAAAGATAAAGATGGACAGGTACACACAAATGTAGAATATGAAGGAATTACTGGTGAGGTAGAAGAGGAAATCAGTAAGGCAGATGTAAAAAGAAATGGTGGAAGGATAATCAACACACTTTTAGAAAAATGTGTTTATAAAATAGGAGATTACGAAAAGAGTAAAATGTCTAGTGATGATTGGGCAGAAATAATTAAGGGTTTATATGTAGCAGACCAAGATTGGTTAGTACTGAACATTAGAAAGTACTCAGACCCAGATAGTGAAATAGAAGTTACTCATCAATGTCCTAATCCTAGATGTCAAGAAGAAAATAGAGTATTCGTTGATATTGACGAATTAGAAATTACAGAATTTAATGGGAAACATGAACTTAGTTTTGAATTACCAGTAGGCTTTAAAAAGGAAAAGAAAAATGGAGATGTAGAAATACGAAAAAAAGGAAAACTAAGACTACCTAAAGGGGAAGATAGAGAAGTACTTGTACCAGTAGCACAGAGAAACTTAGCAAAAGGTAACACTATGATGATGACAAGATGTGTTACTCAACTAGGTGGAAAACAGGTACATGATGGAATATTTAGAAAGATGATGTCAAGAGATAGAGGGCACCTTTTAGATATATTAGAAGAAAATAGTTTTGGAGTAGACTTATCAGTAGAGACTAGTTGTTCATATTGTGGTAGAAAGTTTGATGTGAACTTGAATGTAGTAAATTTTATATAAGCACCTTTTTTGACTACGATATTAAGAGGCTATGTAATTATCAAGACTTAGTTACAGATACTCACACTATAGCTTATATTTACCATTGGGATAAGAATACGATATATCAGATGTCAAAGAAGGAAAGAGAAATGTGGGTAAAATTAATTAAAGAACAGAAAGATTTTGAGGCAAGTCAAATGGGTAATTAAGTTTGGAGGGTATTATGGAAAATAAACTTTTTGGAATGGGGCTAGTAGTAGACTATACAGATAATGCTAGTTCTAAACTGTTACGAACAAATAGAATATTTAACACAACCCATGAGTCTGCCCAACAGCTAACTCAGTCTATAGACCAGAACATACAGAGATTTGAAAAACTAGGAATGGTAGGTGCTGGTCTTACTATGGCTGGGTTTGGAATGAAAGCACTAGGTAATCAGATGTTACAGCCACTTACTCAAGCTAGGGAAGAGGCTAAAAGTTTTGAAAAAGAAATGGCTCAACTTAAGTTTGTATCGGGTGCAGTAGGGGAAGAGTTTGATAAACTAAGACAGACTGCAATAGAGACAGGAATAGAAACAGCTTTTAGTCCACAAGAGGCAACTAAGGCTATGTACGAATTGAAGTCAGCAGGACTAGATACTAATTCAATGTTGGAGTCACTAAAAGATACACTAGATATAGTGGCAATTTCAGCAGGTAAGATTGACTTAGGCGAAGGTGCAACATTAATGGCTAGTACATTAAAGAGTTTTAATTTAGACGCAAGTGAAAGTGCAAGAGTAGCCAGTATGTTTGCAAAAGCAACCCAAGAGTCTAACTTCCACATGGAAGAGTTTTTATCATTTATTCGTGGAGTGAAAACAGCACCCTCAATGTTGGGGTCTTCACTAGAAGAAATGTTAGCACTAGGGAGTATGTTTAGAAATGTAGGCTCAACTGCAAGAATGTCTGGTGAAGTAATTAATTCTATGGCTAAGAGAATACCTAAAATGTTGAAGTGGATAGAGGAAGACTCAAAAAGAGTAAGTGCTATGGAACAGCTTGGATTGACTAAAGAGGCATTAGTAGACGCAGAAGGGAATGTAAAAAGTTTAAGTGATATATTTGGAGTATTGATGGAAAACACAAGAGATATGTCACAGGCAGATAGGCAACAATATGGACTACAGGTTTTAGGTGCTAGAGGACAACAGATATTAGAAGTAATGAACTTAGCAACTGAGGCTAATATTAGATATGATGAGGCAACTCAAAAATATATAGCAACTACTAAAGAAGGAAAGAAGACTTATACAGACTTAGTTTCAGCTTACTCAGCTGTAAATGATGAGGCAGAAAGAGGGGCTGAGGCATTACTGAGTACAACTTGGGGAATTGAAAAACTCTGGGAAGGTACTCAGCAAACATTTAAGATATTATTAGGCTCAACAGTTATGCCTATAGTAAATAAAGTTACAGGTGCATTGACTAATATGTTGAACTCGGTAATAAGGTTTGGAGAGTCGCACAAATGGTTTATGAAAGCATTAGGTTGGGGAACAGGACTAGCAGGACTTTCAGTAGTAGCAACAGGAACAGTACTAATGTTAGTAGGTGCAGTATTAGGACTAGTCGGTGCAGTAGGAGTAGGATATAATCAACTGGCAAAATTTGCATTGGCACAAGGTTGGGTAACAGCAAGTAGTATGAGTTTAACAGGAGTCTTAGGAGGACTTCAAACAGCAATAGCAGGAACTTTTAGTACAATTACAGCAGGAGTTTCTACGATACTGACAACGTTACTGCCTTTCATAGCATTGGCAGGAGGAATGTACTTTGCTTGGAAATATAACTTTGGAAATATAAAGACGATACTGACAGAGTTTGCAGGAAAAGTAGACTACGCATTTGAGAGAAGTCAGAAGTTGCTAAATATGGACTTTGGACAATTTGCTAGACATTGGGCTGAACTAGAGAAAGACGATAGTTGGGTAGGCTCATTGACTAGAGGACTAACAAAGGTAAAACTGGCTTGGGAAGGTATAACAGAACTATGGTCTGATGATACAATGGATATGGACTTATACAAAAAACTAGGAATGGCAGATATGCTAACATTTGTTCAGACTATAAATGATTGGAAACATCAAGCACAGGCATTTATTGAAGGTATTGGTTGGTCATTCATGTTCTGGAGTAGAGTAATAGGAGATACATTAGAGATTTTAGGTAAGCTAATTACACCAGTAATAGATAGTATATGGACTTTAGCAACAGGGGCTTTAAAAATGTTGGGCTTTAATACTATGAACTTTGCAGAGGCTAGTAGCAGAATACCACTTGGGATATTTAGAGGACTAGGTGTAGCAATAGGAACATTAGTAGCATTTAAGTTTGCAACTTGGGTATGGGGTGCAGTTTCAGCAATCGGTGCATTGGGAACTACACTCGTTACAGCAGTCATACCTGCAATATGGGGTTTTACCACAGCGTTACTGGCAAACCCGATTACTTGGGTAGTAGCAGGAATAGTCGGATTGGTAGCAACTGTTTGGTGGTTAGCAAACAACTGGGATACAGCAACACAGGCAGTAGCAGACGCTTTAAGTTGGTTAGCAGGTTGGATAGAGCCAGTAATGAATACTATGGCAGAATATGCTAGAGCAGGAATTGAAAATATGATTGGTGCTTTCAGTTGGTTAGGAACAGCAATAAGTGGAACTTGGAATTGGATAAAAGATAAGGCAATGTTTGTATTAGGACTAATAGGAGACTTTGTAGAATGGTATGTTGGTGGGTATATTGAGTCTTGGAATTTAATCATAGATGGAATAGGTGCAGTTTGGAACTGGGTAAGAGATAAAGCAGTAACAGTATTTAGTTTAATAGGAACAGCAGTAGATTGGTATATAGACGCATACCTAGAGTCATTTGAAATAATGAAAAATGCTGTTGGAATAGTTTGGAACTGGATAAAAGATGTAGCAATACAGGCTTTTGAAGGAATAGGAAGAGTTATAGGAATATACGCAGATATGTACTCACTAGTATTTGAAGTAGTAGGAGGAGTAATAAAGGGAGTATGGACTGGAGTAGCAGACTTTGTTGGTGGAATATTTGACTGGGTAGGAGAAAAAGTAAATAGCTTAATGGGATTACTACAACCTATAGTAGATATGGGAAGTTTTGTAGGAGATAAAGTCTCTGGTGGTTTTAGCGTTGTTAAAAACTGGGTAACTGGTGGAGACGAAGACGAGAAAGCTAATGAGCCAGAAAATAACAAAGCTGGTGGCAGAAGTGGAATAATTAATATGGCAGAATGGAGAGAAAAGAACGGCTCTAATGTAGATACAGGAGATAACAGAAGAGGAAGTAATAATGAAAGTGTAACAAAGAAAGAAAGTACAATGACAAGTATTTCAAATACGAGACAGAACAGAGTACAGAAAGATAACTCAGTTAAAATTGAAAGTGGTGCAATTCAGATAACAGCACCAGAGAACGCTAGTCAAGGAGATATAGAACAGATGGCAGAAGAAATACTAAGACAGATTGAGAAGAAAAGACAAATGGAAGACCTAAGTAACTATGAAGATGCAATGTAAAGGAGGAGTTGAAAATGGCAAGAGGGGCTAGAAATAAAGGACTAATTAAAAATGTAGATACAGGAGAAATAAAGTATTTTGATTATAACCCTTCTGAGTATAATGAGAGTAAAGAAGTAAAATTCAATGAAATAGAAAGTCCAGGTACTTCAACTCCTAAGTTTGAATATGTAGGAGGAAAGGCTAGGGAGATTAGCTTCCAGCTTTTCTTCCATAGACATGACCCAAAATACATTGAAGACTTTATGGAGTTTATGGAACAATTTATACCAGAGAAACACAGCCAGTATGACCCACCACCAAAGGTATTTTTAGCTTATGGAAATGTGGTAGGTAAATACATTATGAAAGGTCTGAATAAAAGAGTAATAACAGTCAATAAAGACTTAAGACCTATAGAGGCTACGCTAGATGTAGTATTGAAGGAGGTATAAAATGCCTATATATAAGAACTCAAGATATACTACAAGTGAAATTGGACATGATGGAGAAAAAGAGTATATAAAAATGAGAGAAAGATTAAGGTTTAATGAAGACGATTTAATATATCATTTATATAGAGAGGGAGAGACATTAGGACTTTTAGCAAAAAGATATTATAGAGATAGTCAATTATGGTGGGTAATAATGGACTCAAACCCAGAGTATAAGTTTGAATTTGAAATACCTTATGGTACAGAAATAGCCATACCAACTTTAAAGGCAGTTAGGAGGAAGCTGAATGGCTAGAGAAGAAGATTATACACTATCACAGAATTGTAGTATAGCAATAGGTGGAGAAGAATTGTCAGAGTATTACATGTCTTTAGTTGATGAGATAAAACATACTGATAAGGCTCATGGGTCAGACTTAGTGAGAATTACAATAGTGGACTCAGATTATAAATTTATAAACGACCCAATGTTCATGGAAGAAAAGAAAGTGCATTTTGAAGGTGGTTGGGAAGGAGACGAAATTCAGTTTGATGGTTACATTAGTGTAATTGATGTAAACTTCCCACAGAATGGTAGTCCAACAGTAATAGTTCAATGTATGGATAATACTCACTTAATGAACAGGAAGAAGAAAAAGAGAACATGGACTGATATGAAATACTCAGAGGTAGTAGAAGATATAGTTAAGGAATATGGTTTTAAGACAGAGATAGAGGAAACCTCAGAAGTAAAAGATAATATTGCTCAGAGTGATAAGACCGATATAGCCTTTATACAGGAAATAGCAGACGATATGTTGGAAGACGATTACTTGGCTTATATGCTAGGAGATACCTTTTATTTTGAAAAGAAAAAATTGCTAGATACACCACAATTTGAAGTGTACTATAGAGAAGGAGATTTTAGTTTAATTAGCTTTAACCCTAGAATAAATAAGGAAATCAAAAAAGAACAGATAGAAAAGTCAGATATAAACCTCAAAGATAAAGAGGTAGATAAGGGAGAGGCTAGTAATGACTCTAATATAGATAGTCAAGGAGATAAGATAAATACTAGTTCTAAAAAGATTAAGCATGAGGGTGGAGACGATTGGTCAGAGGTAGAGGAGTGATTTAATTGGAAATAGAACACAGACGAGGTGATGATTGGAAAGTCATAACTACAGATGAAGATGATGGAAGAAGAGGAAGAGCAGATGAAGAAGATAATACAGAGGAAAACCCTGTAGAAGAAACAGATGATAAAGATACTACGAAAACGAAATCAGAGGCAGAAAAAGATTATAGAGAGATAGAGCAGAATGTGTGTAAAGGTAGTGCAGAATTGATACCAGACCCAAATAGAATAGCAAAAAAGACAGCAGGGATTTATGGACTAGGAGAAGTACTATCGGGAAGATATTTTACAGAGAAAATAGAAAACAGATTTACAAGAGCAGGATATAAACAGGTAGCAACTTTTAGTAAAACAGGTTTCAAAGATAACTTAGAAGGGGAAGAACAGGGAGACGATAATAGACCAGAGAAAGAAGAGCCAAAGGTAAATAACAAAGAACACAGAGTAAGTAAAGGAGATACCTTATGGGCTTTATCTAAAAAGTACTATGGAACAGGCTCTAAATGGGAGAAAATAGCAAATGCAAATGGTATAGCAAAATCAGAGGTAGATAAACTGGACATAGGAAGAACTCTAATTATACCAGAGTAGGAGGTAGACTTAATGAAGAAAAAGTATTTTGGTAAATACAGAGCAAAAGTTATAGACAATCAAGACCCAGAGAAAATGGGAAGATTAAAATTACATTGTCCAAAGGTTTTAGGCGATTATGAAAGTAACTGGGCAGTAATGCACATACCATATGCTTTTGATAAAGGTGGAAGTATAAGGATACCTAGAGTAAACGAAATAGTTTGGGTAGAGTTTGAAGGAGGAGACCCAGAGAAACCAATAGTAACAGGTCAATGGTGGACTCCAAATAATACGCCTATTAAGGAGAGTGAATACGAAGAAATAGATAGATATAGAAGAATGAAAACAGAGAGTGGACACGAGATTACTTATTATGATGGAGAAGGAAAAGAGTATGTAGAACTAATAACATCTTCTGGGCATAGAATGAAGTTTGATGACGCTGATGGGCAGAATAAGATAGAAATAGAGGATAATAAGGGTAATAAAATAGAGTTTGATACAGAGAGCAATAGCTTAACAATAAGTGTGGGTAGTGCAGTAACAGTAACAGCAAGTACAGTAACAGTAAGTGCAGGTAGTATTAAGCTAAATTAGGAGTGAACTAATATGCCAGGTACAGCAAGACTAAGTGATATTCATATAGGTATATGCGACCATGGGGCTAGTTGTTGTCCTCACAATGTAGTAGGAATTATAGTTGCAGGTGCAGGAAGTGTTCTAACAAATGGATTGCCTACAGCAAGAATAAGCGACCCAGTAACTCATAACTGCCCTCATTGTGGTACAGGCATATGTTCGACAGGGTCAGGTAATGTGTTTGCAGAGGGACTACCACACCACAGATTAGGAGATATAGTAGTTTATCCAGCAGGAGTAGGAACAACTGTAACTGCGTCTGGAAATGTAATAACTAATTAGGAGGAATAGAAAATGATAGAAGTAAATATATTGAATATTAATAAGGTAGTATTAGAAGGAGAGCCTTTAAGTGTAGATGTAGAAGTTACAAATACTGGAACAGAGAACTTGCAAGATGTAGAGATAGAGTTACTTAACTTTAGTGGAACAGTAGTAGATAGTGTAATAATATCACCTTCAACTGATGAACTGGGCAGTCCTTTGACAGAAGAATTTGAGGCAGGAGAAACAGAACAGGTAAACCTTCAATGGAATATAAGTATAGCAGAGAGTGATATAGCAGAGATAACTATTCAATCAGTAGATGATAGCGTAAAACAATTAATTTTAGGAACACTGTCATTCACAGATGGGGTTAGTTATGTAGAACAGGGTAGTGAAAAGAGGCTGATAGGACAAGTAAATGTTCTAACAGGAAGTAGAGATGTAGCAGATAAAGTTAAGACAGAATTGAGTAGTGTAAATAGTGGGGTGAAGAATGAAGTTGTGAGTAACTTAGAAAGTACATTATAAGGTGGTGAATTATGGCTAAAGCAAAAGGATATAAGGGAATAAGTTTTCCTTTTAGAATAGGAGGTAGAGGAGGAGTGGTTATGTCCTCTACTAGTAGGAATGATGTGTCACACATTGAAGAAAGCATGGAACAAATTTTAAGAACAAGAGTTGGGGAAAGAGTGATGGAAGAGTACTTTGGCTCTGATTTAGATACACAAATATTTGAGTCAAATAGTCCACCAACACACAATATGATTAGGTATCAGATTAAAGAGGCACTAGATAGGTTTGAAGATAGAATAAGGGTAGATAGAAGTGACATTGAAGTTTATGGAGAAGGCAATAAAATCTACGCAAAGATAAACTACTTTGTAGAGAAGTACAATGTGTCTAAAACATCAGAGTTTTATATAGGAGGGAGGGAGAGATAATTGGCTAAAATAGATTACACAAATAGAGATTACGAAGGCTTTAGGAATATGATGATAGACCATTTAAAACAGAATATGCCAGAGTACACAGACCATTCAGAGTCAGACGCAGGAATAGTATTAATAGAGGCTTTAGCAAAAGCATTAGACGCACTAAGTTATTATAATGATAGGACAGCAAACGAGATATTTTTAGAAACCCTGTACGAGAAACAAAATGCTTTAAAGCTAACAAGTTACTTAGGCTATGATAGTAGAAGTAGAGAGTCAACAGAGTTTATGCAGGTTTTTGAAATAGAGCCACAGAGTGAAGAAGTTATAGTAGAAAGGGGAACTAAGATAGCAACAGACCCAAGTTCTGGTGAAGAAAAAATAGTGTTCGAGTTAAAAGAAGATTTAACCATACCAGAGGGAGAAACAGGGCTAGAAACAGATGTAGATGGGAACTATATACATGAAGTGCCTATTATACAGGGAGAAAGCGTAAGTGAAGAAGAACTAGGAACAAGTGATGGAAGTCCATATCAGAAGTTTGAATTAGATAGAACACCTGTAGTATCAGATAGTGTGGAAGTATATGTTAATGAAGGTTATGGATATAAGAGATGGGAACAGGTAGACTCTTTTATTAATATGAACTCAGACTCAGAAGTTTACAGATTACAGGAAGAAGAAAATGGTAAGATAAGGATTGAGTTTGGCTCTGGACTATCGGGCAAGATACCTGCTAAAAGTAGACACCCAATCTTAGCAAATTACAGAGTAGGTGGAGGACAACAGGGTAATGTAGGAGTAAACACTATAACTAAAATGCCTTCAAAACCTAGTTTTGTAAAAGAAACATTTAATCCACAAGAGCCATATAAATTAGGAATTGACGGAGAGACAGTAGAGGAACTAGGCATTAATGCACCTGCAAGTATGAGAACTCAAAACAGAGTAGTAAAATTAAGCGATTATGAAGACGAGGCAATTCAAATGAATGAGGTAAGACTAGCCTCTTGTGTAGAGGGAACAGAGTTTAGAGATATAGATTTACATGTACTACCTTATGGTGCAGAAACTCTGACAGAGGATAAAAGAGACTATATCCATGAAGAGATAGACAGTAAGGCATTGATAGGATACTCACTCTATGTGAAAGACCCAGTATATGTGAGCATAGATATAAATGTGTATGTAAGAGTTTTAGATAATTATGAGCAAGAGCCAGTACAGAGTGTAGTAGAAGAGTTAATAGACGAATACTTTGAATTAGGTAATAAGGGTTTTGGTGAAGACTTTATAGAGTCAGATTTATCAAGTGAAATTATGAAACTAACAGGAGTAAGAGCAGTAGATGTGTCAACAGTTAATGCAAACCCAGATATAGACGATACAGAAATCGTAAGACTGGGTACAAGTAATCTGACTATGGAAGGTGGCTTAGTATAATGAGTAAGTTACTAGACTACCTTTATTATGATGTTCTGCCAGAAGTTTACAGAGAAGAAGATGATAAAAATGAGAAACAATTATATAGATATTTGCAGTCACTTGATGAGGGTGGACTACAGAAAATAAAAGAGGAGATAGACGGATTAGAAGATGTAATAGATATAGAAAGATGCCCTAGTGAGTTCCTTCCATTTTGGAGTAGAATGTTAGGCTTTGAATATGACCAGAGATACCCAGATAAATTCTTGAGAAGGTTGCTCAAAGATATAGGTAGGCTCTATAAGATGAAGGGAACAAATGCAGTAGTAAAATATATCAGTAGAGAGTTAGCAAGATATGAAGTAGAGATAGAGGAGACACCGAGTGCAACAGGAGATAGTGAAATACTGCTAAGACTGTTTATATTAAGCGAAAACTACTTGGAACAGGAGTTGAGTGTACCTAAACTAAACGAACTAATGTATCACTTAGTAAATCAGTTCTTACCTTATCAAGTAGTATTACAGGTATTACTTAACTTTAAAAATACAGAGGTAAGACGAGGAAGGTCAGAGGATATAGACAAAGAGATAATTTTAGTACAGTTGCATAATACAGAAAAAAGAGCAAGTGCAAGTGTAAGTGCTTATGATGGGTCATTAATTACAAATGAAAATGACAGACTATTGAATGAGGCAATACTTAAGGGAGAAAAGATATTTACTTCAACTGATAAACTAGCCTCAGATAAGTTCTTTGGCAGATATAGTGAGGTAAGAAATGATAACTCAAGTCTGAGACAGATTTACGCTTTAAATATAAGTAATGAAGAGATTAATAGTAGTGAGAATACCGATAATTCAGACTCAGTAGTAAGTAGGTGGTTTATGACGAATACAGAAAAATCGCTGACAAATGGAGAAAACGATTATAGCATGATTAATAGGACTACAGAGGCATTAAGCTATTAAAAGGAGGGTAAAGAGTGAGTAAAAAACTAAAAGAAGAGAAAAAAGGAAAAACGATAGGTAAGATAAGAGATAGAATTTTTGTTGATGGAGAGTTAGTAGAGGACACAGGTTTTAGACACAATGTAATAGTAAGTGATATTAATAATCTAATTGCAGTATTAATGTCGGGTAAAGATGGAACAATGGAAGGTATAACTTATTGGGCAGTAGGAGAAGGAGACCCAGTTTGGGATACATCAGCACCACCGAGTGGGAATGTAACAGACACACAGTTAGTAAATGAGATTGATAGAAAAGCAGTAAACCCAGAGGATATAGAGTTCTTAGACGCAGACGATAATGTAGTAGCAGGTATAACTAATAAATTACAGATTGTAAAGCAATTTGAAGAAACATTTGGTAATGGGAAATGGTTAGAGTTAGGGCTTTTTGGTGGAGACGCTACAAGTACAGCAAATAGTGGTTTTATGGTTAATCATTTAAACCACCCTGTAATTGAGAAAAGAGATAACATGACTATTGAAAGAACGCTAATTATAGAGTTTGCATAAAAGGAGGGGAAATAAGTAAATGCCATTATTCAATCCAGATTTTACATTAGAGAGTGACTTTGACAAAGAGAATAGTTTTGAAAGAGTTCTATTTGGTAAGGGCGTACCAGTCCTAGAAGTAGAACTGAACGAAATGCAACAGATACAGAATGAAGAAAATAAGAAAATCATAAGAAATATAGCAGGAGAAGGCTTTTTAGAAAAAGGAACTGTAGACTATGCTAGTGGTACATTAAATATCAATAATAGTCTAATAACAGCAAATGGAAATATCATAAATATAACAGCATTACAGTTAAGTAACTTAACAGATGGGAATACAGTTTACTTAAACCTGTGGGAAGAAGTGGAACTAACAGGAACAAGTGATATTTATAAGTATGGAAACAGGCAGGAAACAGTTCTGACTAATAATATCACAGACGAGAGAGTGGGCGAAGAAACCTCAAGAAGAAAACAGACACAGTTTGATTTGGGAACAACTCAAGAAGGAGACTACAGCCTAGAAATAGGAAACATTGTAAGTGGAAGTATAGAACTATCAATAGAAGAGAACTCAATCGAGCAAGTAAAGATAGAAATGAGAGACGAGGTACAGAATTTAAAAGACTATAATAGTGAGGGTTTTAGAAACTTTATAGCAGAGAACGCACAGGAAGGAAATCTTAAACCAAAAGGTGGAGTAGAGTTCATACCCTATAACGATAAAAGAATTAATTATGATAATCATTTCTTTAATACTGATTATGTTACTGTAACAAATAGTACAATAAGCTTTGATTTTGAAGGTACAGTAGTTAGTTTAATAACAGCAGTAAATAGTAGTTTAAAAAGTCTTGATGTAAGTATAGATGGAGGAACAATAAGTGCAGTTACAATTTCTTCTGCTGACATTTATAGTGATTACTTCAAAGTAGAGTTAGCAAGTGGTTTAACTAATAGTAAGCACACTATTGAAATAACTACTACTGATAATTACGAAATTTATGGTTTTGAAGTAGTACAAAGTACTGACAGAAGTTCAGCTAATAATGCAGGAGCAGGATATATTGATAGTGAAAGAATAACTGTAAGTGCTGATACCCAAAGTTATAATACCCCTGCTACTGGTAGGTGTGATTTAACAGTTTTAGATAGTGAAGGAAATGTAAGTGTAGTAGAGGGTACAGACGGAAATAGCAAGAAAGCATTTAGGGTTGAAGAAGATGGACTGGTAAGTGCTGAATATATAAAGGATATACCAAATTGGATAAAAGATAAAGTTAATGTTTGGAATAGTGAAATTACAGGTGATTACATTACAGGATGGGAAAGACTAAAAGGTGTAGGTAAAGAAAGATATATTTATACAAGAAAAACTGATAGTGCTTTTTATATAGGATTTGTAGGAACAGGCGTAACATGGAAAACAGTATCAAACGGAGAATACATGGGTATAGCAGGGGTAAGTATAGATGGTAGTAGTGAGCAGAATATTGATACTTACGCTGAACATTTAAACGGTAATTATAGGTTTGATTTTGACGGACTTGATTTTGGATATCACGAGCTAAAAATAAGGAATACTGGAAATACTACTGGAGCTGCTTCAGAAATTTTCATTGACGCTTTCGATATACACCTACCAGAAACCCCAGAGTTACCTGCTGACACTCAACCATTAGCAAAAGCCTACCCTATGCCTAGTCCTGCTGAAATAGGTTCAGCTAACCTACCTAAAAGACCAACAAGTGCAGAGGAAAAAGGCTGGGTAAGATATGAAAGTGATGAAGGGTGTAGGTACGTTGGTAGTGGGTGGGGCACAAATGGAGAAACAGCAAACTCTAATAAAGGTGCTTATGAAACAAATACACTTGATGATTATGTAGAATTTAATTTTATAGGTGGTGGTATAAGATTTATTACACGTCTAAATGATGTTAACGGTATAGTAGAAATAAGTATTGACGGGAATGTAGTTTCGAATGTTGATACCTATGGGGCAAGGTCTTATCAAGTAGTCGCTTATGAAAATACTAATCTTTCCTTTGGTAAACACACAATAAAAATTAGAAGAACTGACAATAAAAATTCTTCGTCTGGTAGTTATGTGCTTTTTGTTGACGCTTTTGAAGTCCACAGACCACTCTACCTTGAAGATATTAGAAACTTATCACCTATAAGAGAAATAGACACCTACAACATTGAACACAAGTCAAGACTAAAAGACCCTAACGCTTCGGGAAAAGTAGGGGAACAGCTTGATAAATTGTGGAAGATGGATAATGTGAGAGTGATAGAATTAGACGGCGAAGGTAGTCAAACAGGTGAACCTGGAATAAAGAAAGCGAAGGTTAGTTTTTTTCCAAATGGTGAGCTGGTACTTGATATGGTACTCTGGATAGCTGTAGATACTACCTCATACCAAGAGTACTTTTTACCCGCTATTTTTAGTGGAGATTATATCCATGTTACATCAGCAGTTAGTAGTGATAGCAGTTCTAACTCAGTTAATTCAGCACTATCTACAATTTCAATACTAGAATATACTAATAGAATCAGACTTAGGCTGTCTGAAACATACTCTACTACTAATAACTATGAAATTAGCGTACAAGTTAAAGGAAGGTGGTACTAAATGAAAATTAAAAAACAACCTCAAATAGCACCAATTAACCCTTTAGGTTCAGCAAGTCATAACCTTATATACACCTTTGAGCCTAATGGTAGAACTGATGTGGTAATAGTTAATCACAATGGAAAAGAAGAAGAATTTGATTTCTCAGTAGAACAAGAAGATTGTGTATTTGATGTAGAAACAGAAGTAATTGAACTTAATCCATTTAGAAAAGTTGAAAGAACAGATGGAGAATTAGAGTTAGAGATACTTTGGTTAGTCAATACTCAAGAACAGTACGAGAATGTCAATAGAGATTGGGAAGTGATATAAATGGGAGTAACAGCTAAGAAAAAATCTCAAATTGAGCAAGAGAAGTTTGAAGAAAAACAGAGAAGTAAAATTAAAGAAGGCAAGAATAACACTAGAAAAGTAATACTATCACGCTTTAGAGACGACCACCAGTTAAATTTGTATGATGGTACTAAAACTGACATACCCGATATGTGGAAAGAAGATGGAGTTAGGGTTAGTGATTATTCTATAGTGGTCGCTTTTAAAAAAGAAGTAATAAATGCTACTCACTTCTATGAACAGCAGTTAATTAATGCTACTACTTTAGAAGAAGTAGAGAGTATTTCTAATGACCCTCAGACTATTATTGATAGAGCATACGAGAATACTGCTAACGAAGATTATAATATCAATTGGGAAGATGTAAAGGAGAATTTGTAATATGAAGGCAGGAGATATAATTCTCTTTAAGCCTAAAGGACTGCTAGGAAGATTAATTGCATGGGTGACTAAGTCTGAATATAGTCACTCAGCAGTAGTCTTTGGTAAAGAGTATGGGAAAGTACTACTGTTGGAAATTGACTGGACAAAAAGTAGAATAGTAACATTAGAGTCAATGACTAGAGAATATGATGTTTTCAGAGTCGATAAGTTAGAGGGAAGAGAAGAGGACTTCAAGAGAAACATAATAGAGTCTGGAAAGTATTTCAATGTAATGTATGACTACGAACAGTTATTTAGCTTTGTAAGGAGAATACTTTTTAGAGCAGAAGAAATAGCAAACAGTCCAGATAAGTATATCTGTTCAGAGTTAGTAGATAGAGCATATAAAGATATAGGAATAGACTTAGTGGGAGAGTATGATACAGGAGAAGTTTCACCAGAAGACTTAGCAGACTCAAAACTGACAAAGAAGGTGGAGGTGACATGTATGAAGAGTGATTTTGAAAAAGCCTTCGATAAGGTAATAATGTTTGAAGGTGGGTATTCAGACAACCCTTATGATAGTGGTGGAAAAACGAAATACGGAATAACAGAGCAAACAGCAAGAAGTTTTGGTTATAAAGGAGATATGAGAGACTTAACATTAGAGAAGGCAAAAGAGATTTATAAGGCAGGATACTGGGATAGAGTAAAGGCAAGTGAGTTTGATAACTTCTATATTAAGGAAGTATTATTCGATACAGCAGTAAATATGGGAACAGGAACAGCAGTAAAACTATTGCAGAAGGCACTAAACCTTTTAGAACAAAACGAAATAGTGGAAGATGGAATAGTAGGAAGTCAAACAATCAACAGAGTAAACGAGTATGCTTATCAGAAAGACCTAGTATTTTGGTTTTTAGTAAAAAGGCTAAAGAGGTATGATAAAATCGTAGAGAGAAATGAGTCTCAGAAAGTGTTTATTAGAGGTTGGGGAAGAAGAGTACAGAGGTTGTTGGAGGAGGTACTTTAATGAGAAACCCCTATGAGAAAGATAAGATTAGAGACAGGTTAAAGAGAACAGCCCCAGAACATTTAGAGGGTTATGACAATGGTTGGCTAGATATAGAACATCATGATTGGGGTGTTCAGATTTTCTCCAGCACAAGCGAGGGAAGAAGAATAGTCGATACGATTATTAAGACTCCCTCATTGGAGGGTTGGTAAATGATAGAGAATAAGAGAAGTAGGTACAGATATTTCAGTATAGTAGAGAATACAATGTTAGGGTTTATAATCAATCTGATTTTGACAGGACTAGGAGTTTTTATGCTACCAAGACTGTTACTTTTATCGGGAATTGGTGGAGTAAAAGAAATAAGAGATTTAGAGAATGGATATAATTGCAATCCAACAGAAGTAGAATACATGGCTATAATAATTGGAGGATTGGCTTTAGAGATACTAACTATAGTTTAGAGATATAAATATACTATATGATATGACTTAGATAAAAAATTAAAGAGTGAATACGGAGGTGGTAGAATAATTAAATAGGAGTGGTTTAATTGGAGAAGGTAGTGTTAGAGGCTATCAAGACAGGAACAACTGGTAGTATAGGACTAGTTATTTCCTATATATTATATAAGGTTATAACTAAAGTTTGGAAAGATAGCCTAAAACGAGAACAGCAGTTGAAGGAAGATGCTAGGAAAAGAGAAGAAGAAATAATCTGTAGAGCAGAAAAAAGGGAAGAGAAAATGTTTGAGAGAGACGAGAAATTGACAGGACATATAGAAAAACTGCAAGAGTCTTTTAGACAACAGATGGAATTTATCAAAGATATGAATATAACCTTTAGACACACTTTAGATGGAGTACAAGAAGATATAGACGATTTATCAGGGAGAGTTGACGAGACTAATCAGAGTGTTAGAGAGATTATGAGGAAGATTGATAAAGACAACTAAGGAGGTTGTTAATTATGTTAGGTACAATTAAGACAATTTTTGGTGTAGTGCAGAAGATTATTGCTGTATTCACAGTTGCAGTTTCCATTACAGAGGCAGAGTTGGAAGATGGTAAAAGTTCTGACAAAGAGAAAAAGGCTCTAGGGATTGTTGAAAAAGGAATTAATGAATTGGTGGACAAAGACAAAGTTCCAGAGTGGGTAGCAGACATCTTCTTAACAGAGTTCTTGAGTAAATATTTAGTTACAGTTTTAGTTAAGGTGGCTCACAATATAGATTTTTTTACCAAGAAGGAGTAAAGTTTAAACTAGGTGGGTACACAGTTGAATTAGATTATTTTAAGTACAAGGAAATACTTGAGTTAGTCACAGTTTCAATTGGTGGAGAAAAACTCACAGAGGAAGAGATAAATAGACGAGTTGAAGAAGGAATGAAAAAGTTAGTTGAAAGTGTGGACAAACAGACAGATGAAGATATAGATAAAATTACACAGGATTTACAGGAAGATATAAGAGAACAACAGGGATTGGAAAGAGAAATAGACTTCGATAAGAAGATTAATGAGGCTCTATCAGATATTAAATGATAGAGTCTTTTCTTTTTTCAGAAAAATAAAAATCAATAAAAATTAAAGCATACTTAAGTATTATCTAAGTACAAAGTGCTAATCTGCCCCTACACCCTTACAGCCCCTTTTACAATTTTACCAGTCTATTATATAATAAACTTAACATAAACAAATACCTAATAAAACTTTTTACAAAGGTAACGACACGATTTTCTCAGACTCCTAAAAGGTGCAGATAAGTTGAAATGCAGGACTGCTCTTTAAATACTGTCAGATTTAAGAGTTGTTTGGTAGTAGGAAAGACATCTACTACTTAGCCGATTAAGGTTAGCAGGTCAATAAGAGGTATACTTATTGATAAGAGAAAGAGGTAAAACGATATTAACGATAACAAGTTGATAGTGGGTAGTGCTTTTATCCTTAGCGTCTCAACTGGTGGTTGTAAGTGTCAAAGCCAACATAGAAAGACCTAGTGAACGATAAGCTGTGTGGGCATAGTCCTTCCCAGATGGTAAAGGTGTAGTTTGCTAGGTCTAACTAGGACTCATTATCTAGTGTCATGGAAGTTAGGTAAGAACTAGCTTTTTTGAGAGTAGATAAAATAAGGGTAAGTTACAGCTAAATTTAAGTTAAGTAACAGGGAGGTTATAAAGACCTCTCTTTTACTGTCTAAAGAAATTAGGAGGGTTAAAAGTTGAAGAAAATTTATATGGCAAAGGTCAATGTGGAGGTAGACGAGGAGACCACTCAATCATTGAAGACATTCATTTTAGGAGATAACAGAGAGGAGGCTAAGAAGAAAGTAATAAAAAAGTTAGAAGAGAGATACGAGGAAATGCCTAAGTACAACATAGAGGAAATTAAGAATAAGGTTTTAGGTATGGATAGGTACTTAGTACAAACTGGTAAAGACTTCAAAGAAATGTTAGAAGATTTAAAAAATAGCGAAGTGTTTGCCTATGATTTAGAGACTACAGGGTTAAATGTTTTTCATGACCAGATAGTAGGTGCTAGTTTTGCAATAGACGGCAAAGGCTGGTATGTTCCAGTAAATCATAAGACAGAGCAAAATCAGATACCACTATTTAAACTACTTGATGATATAGAGCCAATAATGCTGAAAGAGGATAACACAAAGATAGCACAGAACTTTAAGTTTGATTATAAGTTTTTAAAATACAGGGGAGTAGATATAAAAGGACAATGGTTGGATACAATGGTTGCAGGTTGGTTACACAACGAGAATAACAGTAATAAACTGAAACAAATGACAAAGAGATACTTAGACTACGAACAAGTTAAAATAAAGAGTTTGGTAAACTTTAAGAAAGGAGAAACATTTGCAGATATAGAAGACTTAGCAGTTGCAGGGCATTATGCAGTTGATGACGCAATAACTACTTTTAGGTTAATGCAGTATTTTGCACCAAGACTAGAAAAGAGAAAACTAACAAAGCCATTCTTAAAAGTGGAAATGCCTTTTGTAAGAGTGTTAGCTGAAATGGAATTAGAGGGAGTAGACATTGACAAAAAGTACCTAGAAGAAGTTGGAGAAATACTAAAAGAGGAAATGGAAGAAATTCAAGCCTATGCAAATGAGAAAAATGGAGAGCCGATTAATCTCAATTCGCCTAAGCAGAAAAGGGAGTTACTATATGGTAAATTAGGCTATCCTGTCTATGGTAAGACAGCAACAGGGAAACCAAGTACAAATAGAGCTACCTTAACTAAACTGGCAAAAGATGGACATGACTTAGCAACTAAACTAAGTAGATACAATAAATTGTCTAAGAGGTATTCAACATTCGTAGTTGGAATAGTAGAAAAACTAGAGGATACAGGGAAAGTACATGGTAGCTTTAATCACACAGGAACTCATACAGGTAGAATAAGTTCAAGTTCTCCAAACCTACAGCAGATACCCAGTAGGGGAGACGAAACGAAAATCAAAAAGGCTTTTTATGCACCAGAGGGATACAAGCTAATCAACGCAGATTACTCACAGGTAGAATTAAGGATAATGGCTCATTTTAGTCAAGACAAACAGATGATAAAAGCCTATAAAGAGGGAGAAGACTTTCATTGTAGAACAGCAAGTAACTTGTCAGATGATTTCACTTATGAAGAAATAAAGGCAATAAAGGATAAAGATGATAATGAGGAAGAGTTGACAGAAAACGAAAAATGGATACTTAATCACAGACAGTTGGCAAAGTCAATTAACTTCGGTTTAATTTATGGAATGGGTGCTAAGGGATTATCAGAAGGACAGAAAGGAATGAGTAAGCAAGAGGCACAAAGGTATATAGACAGGTACTTTAATAAATTTAGAGGAATTGATAAATTTGTAAATGACACTCACAGTTTACTCAAGAGGCAGGGTTATCTAAGAACTCTAACAGGTAGAATGAGGAGAATACCTAAGATTTGGAGTGATGACTTTTATAAGGTAGCGTCAGCAGAAAGACAATCAATTAATAATAAAATACAGGGGTCAGCAGGAGATATAATGAAACTAGCTATGAATGATTTATTCTACGAGGTATTTGATAAGTACAACGCTAGAATGTTAATACAGGTGCATGATGAAATACTGGTAAAAGTGCCAGAGGAAAACGCTGATAAGTGCCTAGAGGAAATGAAGGAAGTAATGGAAAATGTGGTAGATTTAAGAGTACCACTTTTAGTTGACATTCATACTTGTGATAACTGGTACGAAGGACACTAATAGAGGAGGAAGATAATGGAAGTTAGAACTATTACAGAGGTATTAGACCATATAACAGAGAAACCTCTACAAAATCATGTGGAGATAGGTAAGAGAAATTACTACATTGATTTTGAGGGTAATATCTGTACTAGAGGAACTAGAGAGACTGATGAAGGTATAGAGTATATCTTCTTAAATATAAGTTCTGATATATTATTCTCTGAAATAATGAAAGCAGATGTTGTAGACTTTAATGAGGAGGCTAGTGATGAAGTGTGAAAAATGTGATAGTGAATTAGACTTTAGTAATCCAGAAATGGTATTAGTTAGTAATGAGTATAATCATGTCTCAGTAGTAACTTGTGAATGTGGAGAAAGTTACCAAGTAAGGTATGATATAACAGATGTTACTAATGAAGAAGGTTATAGTATCTTATAGAGGAGGAAGATAATGCACACTTTAAAGAGAGTTGGAGATAAAATAGATGCCTCTTATGGTTTTAAAGAAACAGTAGAAGTTGAGATAGTAGCACCAACAGAAGTAGCAATTAATAGGAGTAAAGATTATCCTGCAAAGTTTGTAATGCCTAAGAAAGTATATGACTTTTTCTCAAAGAAGTTGGGAAGTTATTCAATTAGTTGGTATGTGATTTACAAGAGTGGAATGATAAAGTATTTTGACCATAAAGAGAACGAGTGGAAGGCAGAAGAATTCTGGACATTACTTCAAGAATTATAAGAGGGTGGTGACATGGAAAAGATAATAGCAATACCAAAAGAGGAATATGTTAATAAGGCAAGGGTTTTAGAAAGAGAAGTTAGAAAAGATAAGAGGTTTGGTAAAAAGAATATAAAGTTTGCTAGAGATACAGTTGGATATGAAGGAAAGAAAAAGATGTCAATAGACGAACTGAAAGAATATTGTAAAATACTAAAGAACTTAGCATAGGAGGGAATTATGATAGAGCAATATTTAAACTTAAAGATAGAAACTGTTAATGGACTTGCTAAAAGTTGTGGTGCAAATAGAGCAGTACTAAAAGAGGTAATAGGTAAGACTGAGATAGACGAAATATCGTACCCAGATTATTTAGAAACAGAAATGGAAGGAGGTGTAATAGCAGACTCCGATAGATACACTAATGCTGATATAAAAGAATACGGATTGAAGAAAGTAAAAGAGTGGATTGAAAGAGACCACGAAAGATTAAAAGAGTTTGGTAAAAGCTGGTGGTACGAGTCAGTAAAAGTAGTGGCTAAAATCTATATACCATTTAAGGTAGGAGACAAGATAAACTACAAGATAGAGACTATAGAAAGTGGAGGTCTTTACGGTGTAGACAGCGATAATGAGGAAGACTATTTTAGAGAAATAATGGAAGAAGAGTTACATGCAGTAATTAGTTATTTAAAAAAATTGAATATTATAGGGGTAGGTAAATTGATAGAGAACTGTGATATAACAACTAGATAACAAATAGATAGAGCCTCTAGTATTAGGGGGTATCAAGCTACATGGCGTTTGACGGTTTTAAGCCTAGACAAAATCTAGTGGGGTTTACAGCAGTACCTAATGAATGGTTTGATGAAGTTATGAAAGACATAGACAACTTAGCAGAACTTAAAATAGTACAGGCTGTATTTAGACAAACTTATGGATATATACAACAGAATGTGGAAGGAAATGTATTTAAAATAACTGATAGGATAAGCTATTCAAGATTTAAAGATTTAACAGGACTGTCAAAACCCAGTATATGTGATGGAATAAAAAGAGCAATAAATGACGGGTATATAATACGAACTAAGGAGGGGTCTATAAAAGGCAACTCAGCAGAATATAAAATCAGAACTAAGGGCGAAGAAAAGCAGACTATAGAGGAGGAATGTGATGTGGGGATAGATAAGTTCTTTCCTAAAGAGTCAGACAAAGAAGAGAAAGACTTGATAACAGAAATAAACTTTGATAAAGAGCAACAGAAGAAAAGTAAGAAGTATAAGAAAAAGACTCAATATCAGAAGTATAGAGAGAAAGACCCAGAGGACTACCACTCAAATGACCTTTGTTACTATTTTAGAGACGAGTACCAAAAAGACTTAGTAAATTATGGGAAAATCACTAATAAGGAACGAGGGCAAATGAAGAAGTTACTAAATGAGTATGACCCAAGAATAGTTGTAGGTGCAATAGACTTCTTAATGAAGAACTATGAAGACTTGATAGATGGATACCCTTCAATCTCAGTATTATACGGTTTTAGAAAAACGATTTTCCCAAGTGTTGTGAAAGGTAAGAGTAAGAAACATGATGTAAGAGATACTAAGTTTGATGAAGAAGAAATACAGAAGAAAGCCAATGAAGATGTAGTGGGGTGGGATTAATGGATAAAGAATATATTCAAAGCCTAACCACATGGCAGAAGAAAATGCTAAATGCAGGAATACTTGAGGAATTTTGGGGAATTGACTTTGAAGATTATAATGGTAAGAGAGAAGTCAAAAAATTAGTTAAGAAATATCTCAAGAACATAGACAATGCTAGAGATAAAGGTATATGTTTATTCTTGCATGGTAGTAATGGTACAGGAAAAACCTTTCTAGGAATAGAGGTTTTGAAGGAGGCGATAAGGAACGGATACTCAACACAGTTTACTTCTTTAAGTGGTGTAGTTCAAACGCTGACAGATGGTTGGTATGATGATAAAAAACGAAGGCAGTACGAAGAAAGAATAAGAGATGTTGACTTCTTAATGATTGATGATGTAGGGAAAGAGAAGAGAGTAAGTAAGAATAACTTAGTTGCTATGACCTTTGACAACTTAATAAGGTACAGAACATTCAGAAATAAGCCTTTAATACTAACAACAAATTCAGACATTAAAAGTATTAAAAGTGAATACGGTAAATCAGTAGTAAGCCTACTCTTAGGAAAGTTCATACCTGTAAAAGTTTATGGTGATGATTACAGGAAGACAGTACTAGCAAACAATGTTGTAGACAGACTAGAAAATTAAAGGAGGAAGATATAATGGGTAACTTAAATAAGCAATTTCAGAGAATGTTAGAGGAAGAAATGAAAAAACACACAGGTGGCAGAAGTGAAGGAGAAAGCATTAAGGTTGTTCAAGTCAACAAAGATGGTAGTGAAGAAACAATAGCAGAAGGAGACTTCATTTTAGGTGCTATAAAAGAAGGAGAAAATATTGAGGAAACAGGAATAATAGTAGCAGGGAAATCAAGACCTACTGACCTAGTAGTTCTTAAGTATATGATGAATAAGGTTGTAGACCAAATAGTAGATAACGAAATGATGGGAGGGCTATAAGATGGCAGAAGTATTAGAGATGGCAGAACACTTTGACCTAGAACAAGAAAATCAAATGAAAGAGGACAAAGACAGCTTTGATGAAATACTAGAAGATGTAGAAGAATACTCTAAGTCAACAATTGATGAAACTTATCCAATTGAGAGACTGGGAATGAGTGATGAAGGTAGGCTTTATGTGGATATGAGAAATATCACAGACGATACTAAGCCAGAAAATGTAGAAGATTATCTGAGAGAAGAACTACAACTGACATCTTATTCATTAAGTCAACTATTCTCAAGATTAGGTATGCCAGTAAGATACGAGAAAAAACTGCTAGACGAACAGCCACACTTAGTAGCAAGACAGTTTAACTTCTGGAGAGATAAGTTAGCAGGAAGGAAAGCACTATTCAGATTTCAAAATAGAGTCCATAACGATTACTATGTGAGAGGAGTCTTAAGTGACAGGTACACGAAGTTAGATAACCTAGACATACTTAAGATATTTGAAACAGTAGCAAAGAGACTAAAGTTAAGAGATAAAATGAAAGTTAGAGGATACCTTCTCAATGATAGGAAATTCCATGCAAGAATAGTGTTTGAAGATTACTCAGCAGACTTAGGAAGTGAGGAAGAAGACATACTACAAGTTGGAGTTGACATTGAAAATTCAGAAGTAGGTTACAATAGCTTTAAAATGACTCCACTAGTTTATAGACAGGTTTGTTCAAACGGATTGAGAATGTGGGTAAGTGGTGGAGAGCCTTTTATCCAAAGACATATTCATGTAGACGAAGACGATTTAAAGGAAGACTTAACGAGAAAACTAGTAGCAATTTTAGATAAGAGTGGAGAGTTACTAGATAAGTTAGAGAGTGCTAGAATGAAGAAAATTGATAACCCTTATGAAGTAATCAGAGAAATTGCAGAAAGAGAAAAACTCAGTAAAAAGTTGACAGATAAAACCATAGAGCATTTTGATGAAGAGCCTAATAATAGTGTTTATGATGTAGTAAATTCATTTACTAGAATGGCAAGAGACTTAAATGATGATAGAAGAGTTGAAGTAGAAGAACTTGCAGGAAGAGTGCTAAAACAGGTAGCTTAAGGAGGACACAATGACAATACTAGCATTATTTGATGAGGGAACAAATGATATATTATACTATCTTGAAGTACCAGAGGAACATAGGGAAGAGGCAGTAAAGATAGTACGAGGTTTTAGACATATAGCAGAAGAGAATAATTTAGAGTATTCGTTAGACTCACTTCTGTTTTATCTCAAGGAACAGGGAATACCATTTGAAGAGAAGAATACTGATATTAGAGAAATAACATTTTAATATAATTGGGAGGTGTAAAAAGCCTCCCTCTAAATGACATAGGAGGAGATAAATAATGAAATATTATAGTTCTAATTATGAGGTACTGAGTGCATGGTACAATAAAGAAAGTGAAACAGGTAGAAATAGTAATGAGAGTATCTACTTTGAAAATACAGATGTAGTATACAGTTGGGGTAGCCACTTCCCATTAGCAGTTAGACTTCCTAATGGTTTCATTCTCTGTAATGGAGATTACTACTCGAACTCAACAGCACATCATCAGTCAGAGTTATTTGGTATAATCTCAAATGAGGAAAGGGCAGAAATACCATTCTCAGCACTAGGAAACTTAGAAGGACTAGACAGAGGAGGAAGGTGGTCTACTGATTACGATATAGAAGAAATTCAGAAACTAGAAATTAAAGACCATAAAAAAGACGGGTGGATTGAGAAAGAAGTAGATGGAGAAACTAAGTATGAACATCAGTTGGGTGCAGTACTAATAGGACACAGAGGGAAAGATTATTTATCAGCAATTGATGAAACAGGTAGTGGTAATGGAACTTACTTCTTAACAGAACTTTTAGATAAAGTGAGTACTATTGATGAGGCTTATCAAAGTCTAAAACCTAGAATGGTAAAAGAAGTAGAGTTAGGAAATTTACCAGAGCATTATACAGGTAAAGTAAAAAGACAGGGAGAATGGTTCTTCTTAGAAATGACAGAGGATTACGAGAGAAAGAAGAGAAACCAGTTACATCACAATGGAGGAACATTTGATAAGAAATACATTTTAGAGCCTAAAGATGAAGAAACTAGAACTGGACACCATAAGGCAACTACAGGGTTTAAACTAAAGAGTGGAAAACAGTTTGTAAGAGGTACAGTCAGACACATAGAAAATGACCACTCACTTTTAAAATTGTACGAAGGAACAGAAGTAAGAGCAGGAGATAGAAGATTTTATAGAGCAATTGAAAACAGACAAGGAATGAGTTGGGGTGCAGTAGGAGATGTTGACTAATGAGGATATTTAGAGAAACTAAAGAGTTTGTTTGTGAGAACTGTAGAACAGTACACGATTTACCTTATAAAAGGTTTGATGGAAAAGCAGTTTGTGATGAATGTTTTAAGGAGTTACAAGACAGAGTAGAAATGGAGATTGAAAGGCATTTAAATGAATACTATTAAGGTAGGTGGTAGAGATGGAAAAAGGGCAAATAAGTAATAAGTTTGCACCAGTAATAGTTATAGACTTAGATTTAATCTTAAAAAAGCGAAGAGATACAACAGCAAATAGACTAAGAAATTTAGTAGGATTGCCTAAATACAGAATTATAAGTGGTAAGGTAGTAAGACATATAGAAGAGATATTTAATGCAGATTACTCAATCTATATATTAGAGAGAAAGAGGAATGATAATAAGCGAGAAAAGTACATTGAGGATATGGCATACACAAAGTTTATAAGTGAAATGAACTGGCACTATATAAGAGAAATGGGTAAGAGTAGTAGGATAGCAAATATCTTTTTAGCCAAAGACTTTGAAATAGGTCAATTCAAGAAAGCAGTATTTGTAGATAACTGGAACGATATAATTACACGAATGAGAATGAGATAGGGAGGTCAAAAGGTGGATATAGAAAAAGGCTTATTGTCAAAAATAGTAGAAAGTGGGGATATAAGAACTCCAATAAAGGAAAAGATAACTACTAAGTTCATTTATGGGAATAAGACACAGAGTATGTATAAGTACTTGCAAGATTATTATGCAGAGTACAATAAAGTTCCTTCAAAAGAAGTAGTGGAAAGGCATTACCCAAACTTTAGTTGGGAAAATGCAGAAGAGCCAATGAATTACTATTGTGATGAACTAAGAGAAAGGTATAAATACAATAAGTTAGTTGACTCAATAGGAGAGATAAGTGAGCTAATTGAAAAAGGGAATATAGAAAAAGCACTAAAAGAGTTCCAACAGAGAGGGTCTACAATTGCAGTAGATACAAGAAGAACAAATGACTTAGAATACACAGAGGATATTGATGGAAGGATAGAGGCATACGAAAGAATTAAGAAATCACATGGAATGGTTGGTTTTGAATATCCATGGGATAGTTTGAATGAAGTAACAGGTGGAATAATGAGTCAAGAATTAATCACGATTGTTGCCTTTCAGAGTGTAGGAAAGACATGGCAGTTACTCTACATTTTGCACCACTTGTGGAAACAGGGATTGAAAGTAGCACTATTCACTCGTGAAATGAGTCCTGCTCAAATGCAGAGAAGACTAGACGCTATAGAATTTAATCTGCCTTATCAAGATTTCAAAAAAGGTAGACTAGGAGAAAAATTAGAGCAAGATTACAAAGAAAACTTATCAAAGCTAGAAGAAATGCCTAAGTTTATAATAAGTGGTGATGAAGAGGCAGGGTCAGGGTTATCGACAATCAGAGCAAAGATTGAGGAATACAAACCAGATGTGTTTGCAGTAGATGGACTATACTTGCTACATGATGAAAGAGGGGCAACAGGTTGGCAGGGAATGGTGC
>Ga0163225_100021_pt1 | contig 45726 bp, 49 predicted proteins | sample MSEWel2016_04_06_2_FD_113145 | JGI IMG/M metagenome (GOLD analysis project Ga0163225, IMG submission 113145) | Subsurface microbial communities from deep shales in West Virginia, USA - MSEEL Well Study Marcellus 5H_2016_04_06 ... | reverse complement strand
GATGATATCGGTCTTTCCTTTCAGGAGTATCGAAGCCGATCCCGGGCAGGCATCACGAACAATCGCCGCATCCTTTTTTGGATCTCCTGACAGCTCCCCCTCAAACGCGCGGGCAAACTCACCTGCGTGCGGAGTATAGATTGTCTCCCCGCCCTTTGGCAGGGGAAGGCGGAGCGCATCGGCATCGATGACTGCGCGCTGTGACGCCTCTGCCACCCTGAGAATAACCTCATGGCTGTCAGCCCCGAGCCCGGGGCCGATGACCACTGCATCGGCTTTTCGTGCAGCGCTGATCAATTTCCCGCTCTCCTCCTCGCCGATGACGCTGCCCGAAAGCGGGATATGGATCAGATCGGGGCAGTCAAGCGTATTTGGGCTCGCTACGAAGACGATATCCGCCCCGGCACGGAGTGCGGCAAGTCCTGCCAGGTATGGCGCACCCTGGTACGGCCCTCCGCCCACCACGAGCACCCTCCCGCCATGCCCCTTATGGGCGTTTTCCGCCTTCTTCGGAATGGTGAGCAGATCTCCCGGCCCGGTAAAACACTCGGCTTCGATCGGAATTCCGATATCGGCGATGGTTGTGTGGATTCCCTTGCTCCGGTGGAATGAAAGGATCGCATCTGCGGAGATGCCGGGTGTCGGGAGATCTGCTGCCAGGATATATGCAGGGGATTTGTGTGCCAGTGCAACACAGGATGCGATCGGCTCCCGGAGATTTCCGCCTGCACCGGTTCCAAGGAGGCAGTCAAGGATCAGATCCGCAGTTCTGAAGAGATGGGACAGGGCATACACATCCTCTTTACAGGATACTTCATGGAGGGGGATGCCGCATGAATGAAGTGCCCGGAGATTTGCTGCGGAATCTTCTTTCCGCTCACCCGATACATAGATACAGCAACATTCCGTATGGCGGGCAAGGTGCCGGGCAGCAACAAAGCCGTCACCCCCATTATTCCCCTTCCCGCAGAGGACGAGCACTATTTTTGGCAACTGCTCAAGAGCCTGCCCTGCAAGTGCCCTGCCCGCAGACTCCATCATCTGTCGGGTGGAGACGCCGAGAGCCTCAGCATTCTTCTCGATCGCCTGCATCCTCAGAACATCGACTGGATCCTCTTCTGCCCATGTGGTTAACCAGGATGGCATGATACACTATCTTGTATTTGGAGATCCTAAACATTAGTGTATGGCTTTTACTGACGATCTCCTGGAGGCTTCGGAGATCATCAGATCTGCTGATTCCGTCACGATCATCTCGCATATCGATGCGGACGGCATCGCAAGCGAGGCAATTTTGAAAGAGGCGATCGAGCGGGGGATGACACCGTGTGAGTCTGTCTTCCTCAGGCAGCTTGAACCCCTGATGATGAAATGGGTTCCAAAGGACGACTCATTAAAACTTTTTGTCGATCTGGGTGCAGGGCAGCAGAACCTGATCGAAGAACATGGCCTCTCCTATGATGAGGTATTCATACTCGATCACCATATCGGCCAGCCATCAAAGATCGAATACCGGCAGGTGAACTGTCTGCCCTATGGGATCACGAAACTCTCTGCTGCCGGGATCGCATACCTTGTAGCACGGGAGATGAATGGTGCCAACCGGGATCTCGCAAAGCTTGCGGTTGTTGGAAACGTCGGCGATATGATGGCGCGTGAGGGATGCGGGCTTATCGGCCCTGCCCGTGATATCGCGCTCGATGGCGTGAAGGCAGGCAATGTCCTGGCAATATCCCACGATCTCAACTGTTACGGCCTCTCCACCCGCCCGGTTCATATCTGCCTCAGTTACAGCGATGATCCGGTGATACCGGGGATCAGCAACAACCCCAATGGAGCGCAGATCTTCCTGGAGCGGCTTGGGATCCAGCTCCGTGATCCCGAAGGGCAGTGGCGGGTCTGGGAGGATCTCTCCCCTGATGAGAAGAAAACGATCGCATCCGCACTCGTCGAACAGCTGGTTGCCCATGGCGAGTCGGTCGACCGGCTCTTTGGGGAATCCTATATCTTCCCGGATGAAGCTCAGAAATCACCTCTCAGGAATGCCTCGGAGTATGCGACGCTGCTGAATGCCTGCGGGAGATGGACCCGCCCGGCGATCGGGAGTGCGGTCTGCCGGGGTGATCGCAGCCTCGTCTACCAGCAGGCAGAGGAGATGCTCCGCCATCATCGGAGCGTGATTCGGGAGCTTTTCCAGTATATCATCAAAAACGGGGTCACCCGGACAGAGCACTTCCAGTGGATACATACCCGGGATCAGTTCCCCGATACCATTGTTGGGATCGGGGCGGGGATGGCGCTCTCAAAACTGGATCGGACGCTTCCGATCATGGTCTTCTGCACCCTCCCCGATGATCCCGAAGTGGTGAAGGTATCGATGAGAACAGTCGATCGGGTGGTCCGATCGGGAATCGATCTCCAGGCAGCACTCTGTGAAGCCTCAGCGCTTGTGGGTGGTGCCGGTGGAGGTCATGCAATAGCAGCAGGGGCATATATCCCTGCAGGGACGGAGGAGACATTTGTCAGACGAATCGATGAGATCCTCGCATGCCAGTCTGCGCAGGGTACGCAAAATAGCTGAATTCCAGTTTGGGCGGGGTGCAGGCGATGCACTCTTTCCCGATGCATGTACATTCCAGTACTCGACATCCCAGAGGATACGGTATGTGATGCTGGGTACGGTCAGGCTTGCGACGGTGCGGGCACAGGATGGGCGCCTCACCCTCAGTTATGACGGAGCGGCCCGCCTCCATGCATTCCTCGCGCCCCCTGCAGGACGGGTAGTCGTGCATGAAGAGGCAGTCCCCTTTGTATCTGCCGGGAAAACTGCAATGGCAAAACATGTAATCAGGGCAGATCCGAATATCCGTGCAGAAGATGAGGTATTTGTTGTCGCAGAAGACGACTCGCTGCTTGCAACGGGAATGGCGAACCTCTCCGGATCGGAGATGCTGGAATTTAAGTACGGCGGTGCCGTAAAAGTACGACAGGGAAGGGATAAGAGATGATGCCCGGCGGAATGAATCCACGAAAGATGAAACAGATGATGAACAAGCTCGGTATGTCGATGGATCCGATCGAAGGTGTTACCCGTGTCACTATTGAGACACCAGGGGGCACCTACATCTTCGAGGATGCCGAGGTGGTTGCAATGACAATGCAGGGGCAGACCACCTACCAGCTGACCGGAACCCCGAGGTTTGAGGCTGCCGGGGTGATCGACTCAGTTCCGGTGGAAGCCGAGATCAATGATGCGGATATCGAGCTCGTTGCCGGTCAGGCAAATGTCTCTTTGGAATCTGCAAAGGCTGCCCTGATCGCATCGAACGGGGATATCGCAGAAGCGATCATGAAACTTGGCGGCCAATGATCGAAGAAGGCGATCGCGTCATCCTGGTTGGGCAAAAGCGGGAATACTATCTCCGGGCGGGTCCTGGTAAATTCGGATCCGATGCAGGCGAGATACAGCTTGCAGACCTTGTCGGGAAGATGCCCGGCGACCGGATAGAGACTCATCTTGGAAAAGCTTTCACCATCAGGGTGCCCCGCCCACCTGATCTCTTCTGCCACGGGAAGCGGAGCGGGGCTCCCATGCTTCCAAAGGATATCGGGATGGCAATCGCCTACACCGGGATGAACAGAAACGATCTCGTGCTGGATGCAGGCACGGGAAGCGGGGTTGCCGCCATCTATTTCGGCGGTATTGCTAAGCAGGTCGATACCTATGAGATACGGCCCGAGTTTGCCCGGCTTGCCGAGAAGAATATCGCCGATGCGCACCTTGACAATGTTTTTGTCCATGCAGAGGATGTCCTCTCGGCAGAGGGGTCCTACGATATCGTCCATCTGGATATGATGATCCAGAAAGAGCATGTTGCCCATGCCCATTCCCTCCTGGTTCCGGGTGGATTCTTTGTGACCTATACCCCGTTTTTTGAACAGACATTCGCGGTGATAGATGCCTGTAATGAGCTCTTCTCAGGCGGTGTCAACTGTTTTGAGTGTATGGAGCGGGAACTCACCCGGACAGCCCGGGGCACACGTCCGTCAACCCGTGTGGCTCACAGCGGTTTTCTGACCATTGCCCGGAAATGATCCCCTCGTTTTATCTGGCTAGCGCATCAACAGACAGGTACAGGTCTCTTGCGGCGGTATCATTATGCGTCATATCATCTCGATAAACGAGGTTTCAACAGAGGAGATCGATGATATCCTCGATCGCGCATCTGAGATCGAAGAAGGGGACTATGATCCCGATCTCCTCAATGGGAAGATACTCGCCAATCTCTTTTTTGAACCAAGCACCAGGACACAGATGTCTTTTGTCTCTGCAATGCTTCGCCTTGGCGGAAAGGTGATCAATCTCGGATCGGTTGAGGCGAGTTCGATCGTCAAGGGTGAGACGCTTGCCGACACCGTCCGCGTCGTCTCGGGATATGCCGATGCAATCGTCCTCAGGCATCCAAAGGAAGGCGCGGCACGGCTGGCATCGGAATTTTCCAATATTCCGGTGATCAATGCCGGCGACGGTGCCGGACAGCATCCTTCACAGACCCTTCTCGACCTCTTTACGATCAGACAGTCAATGCCACTTGATGGAATTAATGTCGGGTTCCTGGGCGATCTCCGGTACGGACGGACTGTACATTCACTGGCAACCGCCCTCTCCCGGTACGGGGTAACAATCCATACCATCACCCCTCAGGGCCTTGAACTCCCTCCAAGCCTCACCCATGATCTCGTGGAAACAGGGACACAGATCGTTGTGCATGAGCATCTGGAAGATATCATCGCTGATCTCGATGTTCTTTATGTGACCCGTATACAGCGGGAGAGGTTCCCTGATCCGGGAGCCTATGCATCAGTTGCCCACGGGTACCGGGTGACACCCGAGATGCTTGCAGATGTGTCTGAACGGTTCATCCTGATGCATCCGCTGCCACGTGTGGATGAGATCGATCCGGAGGTTGATACAATGCCCTGTGCAAAGTACTTCGAACAGGCGAGAAATGGTGTTCCCGTCAGGATGGCGATGCTCCAGAAGGTGTTGTTATGAAGAGAAAGCCCGAAGAGGGACTTCTGATCAGCCCTATACGGAACGGAACCGTGATCGATCATATCGACGGAGGCGAGGGTCTCTCGGTACTTCGCATCCTCGGAATCACCGGAAGGACAACCGAATCTCTCTCAGTGGCAACCAATGTTGAAAGCCTTCAGATGGGGAAGAAGGATATCGTCAAGATCGAGAACCGGGAACTCCTAAAGAAAGAGGTGGATCGTATCTCACTGATCGCGCCAAAAGCGAGTATCAATATCATCAGGGAGTATCAGGTCAAGGAGAAGATCGGAGTTGAGATCCCCTCTGAGGTGATCGGGGTGATCAAATGCCCAAACCCCGGCTGCATCTCAAATGCGAATGAGCCGATTCAGAGCTCTTTTGCCTGCCAGAAGAGGGGATACCGGTGCCGGTACTGCGACACCCTCATTACCCGGGATATTGCATCGTATATCATCTGATCAGGTGACCTTCAGGATCGATCTCTTTTCGGTATATCCGTGTGCTGGAGACGATCTTCCCGTCATCTGCCATGATACAGTGGATCTGGTAGATATCCACTTTTCCTCTTCCCATCTCCTGCCGAAGGGAATTAATCTCTTCTGCAACAGGAAATGTCTCCTGAGAGACGACAAGCGCTTCAAAGTCCTCATTCAATGCTGAACCGAAGCGGTCGGCAAGGCATTCGACATGATAGCCGGCAGAAAACTCCATAGACTCAATCCATGCGATCAGCTCATCCCTTCTGATGCTGTATGGACGGACAGGATGGTTTTTGCGAGATGCAAAATCATCTGAGGTGAGTCCGATTGTGACGAAACCTCCTTTTCCGGCAATTTCAAACGATCTCCTGAGAAGGACCTTGTGGCCGATGTGGAGGGGATCAAAGGTGCCTCCTACCATAACGTTCATGCAACTACCCTTCTACATATATACTCATATGTGTAATGGTGGATCCACCGGCAGGTGCGCCTTCATCGCCGATAACGCAACGGTTGTTGGTGATGCGGTGCTCGGCGAGGATGTGAGCGTCTGGTTTTCAGCAGTGATCCGGGCTGATCGTGTCCGTATCGTGGTGGGGGATCGATCAAATATTCAGGATAATGCTGTCCTCCATGGCAGTCCCGGACACCCGACAACCATCGGCTCAGGGGTCACGATCGGGCATGGCGCGATTATCCATGGCTGCACCATCGCAGATGATGTGCTGATCGGGATGGGTGCCATCGTTATGAATGGCGCGGTGATCGGTTCAGGCAGTATCATTGGTGCCGGAGCTGTTGTCACCGAAGGAAAAGTGATTCCGGAAAATTCCGTCGTCCTCGGTGTGCCGGGGAAGGTGGTCTCGGAGACGAATGATGAACAGCGTGCATCGATTCGGAAGAATGCAATAGTTTATGTTGAGCTTGCACGGGGGTATTCAGATGCGTAGAGTCGTTGTTATAGGAGGTGGTGTTGCCGGTATCCAGGCGGCACTTGATGTTGCAAACCATGGAATACCGGTCACCCTTATCGAGCGGGAGCCAACCATCGGCGGCCATATGGCACAGCTCGACAAGACCTTTCCGACAAACGACTGTTCGATGTGCATCCTCTCTCCGAAGATGGTGGATGTTGAGCGGCACCCGCTGATCACCATCCGCACCCTTGCTGAAGTACAGGAGATAGAGGGGGATGTCGGTGCGTTCAGGGTGACGGTGCTCCAGCATCCCCGGTATGTCGATTCGGACCGCTGCAACGGGTGCGGGGACTGTGTCGATATCTGTCCTGTCGAGGTCTATAACCGGTTTGATGCCGGAATCGGGGTGAGGAAGGCGATCTACAAGGCTCATCCACAGGTGGTTCCAAACCTCGTTGTCCGTGATGCCGGACACTGCATCGAATGCGGGCTCTGCTATGATATCTGCGGAAGAGAAGCGGTGCTCCATGAGGATGGCGAGCAAAGCGAGGTGATTGAGGCGGCAAGCATCATCATCGCTACCGGCTACCAGCTCTTTGACCCGGAGAAGAAGAGGATATTTGGGTATAACCGCTACCCTGACGTGATCACCAGCCTCGAATTCGAGCGGATGATCAATGCAAGCGGGCCAACCGGCGGAAAGGTCCGGCGTCTCTCGGATGGAAAGACTCCGCAATCTGTTGTCTTTGTCCAGTGTGTCGGGTCCCGCGATATCCAGATGAAGAAGACCTATTGCTCTTCGGTCTGCTGCATGTATGCATTGAAGAATGCGATGTTGATCCTGGAGCATTATCCGGGTACCGAGGTCTCGATCCTCTACAATGATATCCGCGCCTATGGGAAGGGGTACGAGGAGTATTGTGTCCGTGCAGAAGCAGCAGGGGTTCACCTCGTCCGCGGTTTCCCCGGTGAGGTGATCGAGGGGAAAGGAGATCTGATCCTGCCGCTTGAAAATACCGAGTCTGGAGAGTTTGTGAACCTCCATGCCGATCTCGTCGTCCTTTCGGTCGGGTTTGAGCCGGTGCCGGATACGCAGGCGATTGCAGAGCGGCTCGGAATACCACTTGATCAGAATGGTTTCCTCAATACCTCTGATCTGAAGCTTGACCCGGTGGGAACAGTCAGGCCGGGGATCTATTGTGCGGGAACGGTGACCGCCCCCCGCGATATCCCTGATTCGGTGATGACGGCGAGTTCTGCTGCAATGCGGGCGACCCGTGATGTCCTCCTTGCCGGTGAATGATGCGGGGCAGGACGATCTGGTGGGAGGACGGCGGGGTCGGGCTGATCGAGCAGACCCTCCTTCCTGAAGAGTATCGTGAAGTGGTCTGCCCTGATGTTCTGCGGCTGGTAAAGGCAATCAAGCGGCTTGAGGTCAGAGGAGCGCCGGCACTTGGGGTCGCCGGTGCATACGGGGTTGCCCTTGCCTGCAAAAATGCGCCTGACGGGCCCCGTGATGCCTTCAGCAGGTCTGTGAACGAGGCTGCAGCACTCCTCCGCTCTGCGCGCCCGACTGCCGTGAATCTCGCCTGGGGCGTTGACCGGGTTCTCTCGGCCATCCAGCCCCTGAGCGATCCGGCGGATGCCGCAGAAAAGGCGCTCATCTGTGCAGAGCAGATAGCTGATGAGGATGAGGAGACCTGCCGGAGGATCGGATCGCATGGCGCGGCTCTTCTCCCTGATGACTGCACGGTCCTGACACACTGTAATGCAGGTGCGCTTGCCTGTTCTGCATGGGGAACAGCGCTTGGGGTGATCCGATCTGCGGCTGAAGATGGGAAGAACGTCCGTGTCATCTCCTGCGAGACGCGCCCCCTCCTTCAGGGTTCACGTCTGACAGCATGGGAGCTCTTACGGGACGGAATCCCGGTGACAACGATCATCGATTCCGAGGCGGCATACCTGATGCAGAAAAGAGAGATTGACTGTGTGATCGTCGGCGCGGATCGGATCTGCACTGATGGTATCTTCAACAAGATCGGCACCTACATGCATGCAGTCTCTGCCTCTTACCATAACATCCCCTTCTATGTGGCAGCGCCACGTTCAACCTTTGATCCGGCACACCGGATGGCGGATATCATTGTTGAAGAACGTGGACGTGAGGAGGTTGCCGCTCTCTTCGGCAGGACGACGGTGCCGGATACTGTGCCGGTAGTAAACTATGCCTTTGATGCGACACCGTTCTCCCTGATATCAGCAATAATTACAGAAGATGGTCTGATCAAAGAACCCTTCGATCACCCCTGGCTTATGCCATAAAGCAAGGTGCTAAGGTCTCCTGTGTCTTATATAAATCTACAATATGTTCCTTGAGGATGAGTTCTGGAACCGGATGATGATCCTGCTTGGAGAGGTTACCCTCTTTGTCGCAGTCTTTCTGATCCTCATATCCATCGTCATGGCAATCCTGATCGGAACCTCCATCCGTTCAGGTCGCCTCTTCTTCCCTGCCCTTCTCCGCCCGTTTCTCGTCCTGATGGAAGGGTTTGTGAAGAGTATCTGCACCTTAATCGGGATCGAACCCGGAGAGCTCCTCCGTTTCCTGATACGTCTGGATAACCGGATGAATACCCAGTCATTTGCTGCAATCCCTCCAAACGAGAGGGCAGTATTTTTGCCACAATGTCTCAGATCTGCACAGTGCCCTGCCCATCTGACACCGGAAGGGCTCCGTTGTGTCGGGTGCGGGAGATGTGAACTGGGTGGCGGCATCCCGAAGATGAAGGCGCTTGGATACCATGTCTTCATCATACCTGGATCGACCTTCATCAAGCGGATGGTCCAGAAATATCATCCAAAGGCGATCATCGGTGTCGGCTGCCTGATGGAGGTAAAAGAGGGGCTTGATATGTGCAACCGGATCGGGCTTGTTGCAATGGGTGTTATAACGGCAAAGGATGGATGTGTCGAGACGATCGTTGACTGGCACGATCTCGTTGATGTTGCGATGATTGGGATCGATCCCTCATCAGTCGCCGATTATCCTGACATTTCGTCCAACAAGAGTACCTGATGTGATCTTTCCATAGATCAGAACTGAATTTTCAGCTTTTACATCCCCAACGAATACACCTGGCCTGAGGACAATATCGCCGCCTGCTTCTATTGAATGGAGATGTGCCCGATCACAGATTGTTGCGTTTTCATCGACCAGAAGAGGCCCTTTAATCCGGCTGTCTCTCCCGATGATGGCATTTTTACAGACGACTGCCCCTTCGACCGAACATTCGGGGGACATTTCTAGGGTGCCGTTTACCACGAGCCTGCCCCAGAAATGCGTCCGTTGTGGCACGATAAAATCGCCGTGGATCTGGACATTTCCTTCGAAGAAGGATCCCGGTTCTGCGAGGTAGGTTGTCTTATTTTTGTATATCCGCATATCTCCCCTCTCTACTTAACCAACTATTTCATTGGCATAAAGATATCTATTGCGCTTGCAATCAGGAAGATCAGGAGAGCAATATACATCATGTACTTCAGCTGCGTGGTGATTCCAAGCTCCCGGATACAGGCAGGTGTTGTACATCTGATCGTCGGGAAGAGCGATCTGAGGATGGCAAGATCGACTACTGCGATACCGACAAGGTAGGGAAGTCCCCACCAGAGGACCGGGATGAAACTTACGATAACGGCGATAATGGCAGATCCAAAGGCAATTGTCCCGGATCTGCTGATCCCGACGGTCATCGGGAGGGTGGTCGCCCCGCCTGCGGTATCGCCATCGACATCCTCTGCATCCTTTAGGATCTCCCGTGAGAGTGTTCCAAAGAGGGTGATCCCTGCAAGCGGCAACGTGATGATCAGCCCTTCAACTCCGGCAAGCGCCCCGCCGAAGAGGAAGATGCTCCCCGAGAGATATGCAACGGCGATATTCCCAAACAGAACAGTGCCTTTCAGGATGCGGGCATAGAGGATGAGGAGCACGCAGTTGATGATGGCGATTGCAAGGCAGAGCGGATTTGTGAAGAACGCTGCTGATAACCCGGCAAAGAAGAGGAGGGCGGCATAGAGGTATGCTGTCTTCACGCCCAGCTCGCCCGAGGGGATCGGGCGGTCCGGCCGGTTGATGGCATCAATTGCGGCATCGCAGGCATCATTGATCGTATTTCCGGCCCCGGTGATGAGGAGGGCTGCTGCTGCGAGGAGGATGACCTCGGGGATCAGTGTTCCGGTTGCGATAAAGTATGCAAGGATTGCGGTTGCCCCTGAGATGGTGGCGTTTGCCGGCCGTATGATCCTGATTATGCCCGGAAGATGCATTCTGAAATGTATTGAACCTCGATCTATTTCCTCATTCTCATTTCTGAGTGGCGGGTATGGATCATCTTCACAAAGGGTATTGCAAGATAGGCAATAGTACTCCAGGTAGAACCGGCGAGGGCAATGATGATTGCAATGATGGAGGCGATCGGGATAATCATCGTCCTGGTTGTTGTGATCCTGATACGATCCTGCTTGACAGTGGCTTTCAGGAGTCCTATTCCGGCGCTATATTGCCATACGACTGCGTAAATAATTCCGATCAGGAGAAGATTTGCTTCAAGAAAAATGGGTGCGAGCGGATCATCTCCATATCCGGTTGCGAGTGATGTCGAAAAGGGAATGAGGGCGATGAAGAGAAGGGAGATCCCGGATAACCAGAGTATTTTTGAGTCGATATGATCAATCATGGCAAACTGCCGGTGATGGACGACCCAGAAGATCATCAGCATTCCAAAGGCGAGTGCATAATGATAGAGTTCGGGGAGAAGACCAAGAACAAGGGATACGGCATCGGGGTATGCTGAGGTTGCCGGCACTTCTATCCCGAGAACCAGAATGGTCATCGCGATGGCAAAAATACCGTCTGTCAGTGCTTCGAGTCGGTTCTTTGGGAATCTGCCCTCGATTATATCTGACATATACCGCTCCTCAAGAAGAGAGACGGGCATGGAGGGATTTGAACCCCCGACCATTAGCTTAGGAGGCTAACGCCCTATCCTGACTAGGCCACATGCCCACTGACCAATATACTTCGGGTGACGAAGGTATAAGTTTTGCGAAAAACCAGAATTACTGATGAATTATGTGCAGGTCGTCGAGGGTACAACCCGGTTTCTGATACCGTGGCAGGATGATGCTGCGCAGTTCCCCCCCGGCTCTGCACCGGTCTTCTTTAACCGGAGGATGGAGCTGAACCGCGATGCCACCATACTCCTTCTGAAGGAGCTTCTCCCCGATCAATATCTCGATCTGATGGCGGCAACCGGTGTACGGGCACTCAGGGTGGCTAACGAGTGCGGTATCCCGGTGGTTGCAAATGACCGCAATCACGAATCGGTACTCCTTCTCAGAACCAATGCACTCCGGCTCGGCCTGCCGGTACGGGTGGTAAACCGGGATGCGAATGCGCTCTGTTCAACGGAGCGGTTCGAGACGGTGGATCTCGATCCCTTCGGCAGCCCGGCACCGTTTCTTGACTCGGCAATCCGTTCTTCGCGCCGGTATCTCTTTGTGACGGCAACCGATACTGCCCCGCTCTGCGGCGCCCACCTGAAGGCGGGGATGAGGCGGTATGCGGCTGTTCCGATGAATACCGATTACCATCCGGAAGTTGGCCTCAGGATGCTGATTGGATACGTGGCGCGGGAGACGATCAAGTATGACCGCGGTATTGAGCCGCTCCTCTCTTTCTCATTTGAGCATTTTCACCGGACACATCTTCGTATGGTGCCCGGTGTCCGGGCCGCGGATCGGACGCTCGCATCGCTTGGTTTTATTCATCATTGCCCCCGATGCTCGTTCCGTTCTGTTGAGGCGGGTCTTGTGCCTTCCGGCAGAACCTGCCCCGGGTGTTCTGAGGCACTGCTGCCGATCGGCCCACTCTGGATCGGGGATATCGCCGACCGTGAACTTGCCCTGCGGCTGCTTGAGAGGATGGATGGAATGGTCTTTGGGTCAAAGGCCCGGCTCACCCGGCTTTTAGGGATACTGGCAGGAGAACTTCCACTCCTCCCACACTATGATTACCATAAAGAGGCAAAGAAACTCGGCGTGTCGCCGCCTGCAATGGATACCCTGCTTGAACGGCTTGTTCAGAAAGGATATGGGGCAAGCCGGGCGCACTACTCCGGCACCGCCGTCTTAACCGATGCCCCGGCTGAAATACTGGAAGAGGTTTTGTCCCAATAAAAAAGGAATTCAGAGTTTTGTTACAATCGTCAGGATATCGCCATCGGCGAGGACATGCGGAAGACTGACCCGCTGGGCATCGTGTTTTACAGAATCGCCCCATACTTTTGCATACCTGAACCGCTCGACAAAGTCCCGGTGGAGGCGGTTGCAGACATCCTCAACGGTGCTTCCTTCCCTGACGATCAGGGGCTCTTCCATGTCTGCTGGTTCCCCGAGGGGTTTCATGAAGATCTGGATGAAGCCGAGGTGTTCATAGATTGCATCTTTTAATGCATCCACATTATAGCCTGAAGAAGCCGAGATCATGATCGGGGCCTGCCCGAACTGGCTGGTGAGGTGTTTTACAATATCCTTCTTTGTCTGGTCATCGACGAGATCGACCTTGTTGATCGCAATGAAGGCGGGGATATAGCGCCGGTTGCCGATCATTGCATCAATGAAGTCTTCCTGGGTGATATTGCCCCTGATCAGTACATCGGCGTTCATGATCTTGTTCTCTCCAAGGATCGTCCGGATCTCCTCAAGGTTGATATCGACACTGCCAACGGTGTTCAGCCGGACACCGCCCATACCGGATTTCTTGATGGTGATATCCGGTTTTGGGGTATTGATTCTGATCCCGGCATCATACAGCTCTTTCACCAGCACATCGATATGCCGGTCATTGAAGACGTCGCCGAGGATGATAATCAGGTCAGCCGTCCTGACAACGGCGATAACCTCCTTCCCGCGCCCTTTTCCCATCGCGGCACCTGCGATTAAGCCCGGAATATCAAGAATCTGAATTTTTGCCCCCCTGTGCTCCATCAGGCCGGGAACAACGGTAAGGGTCGTGAAGGCATATGCCGCCGTCTCGCTCTTTGTGCCGGTCAGCTGGTTCAGAAGTGTCGATTTACCAACAGACGGGAACCCCACAAGGACAACGGTTCCATCCCCTGATTTTTTGACAGAATAGCCTTCTCCTGTGCCGGACGATTTCATTGCACGGGAAACCGCCTCGTCCTTCAGCTTTGCTATCTTTGCTTTCAGCCTGCCGATATGGAGGGAGGTTGCCTTATTGTATTTTGTATTCCGGAGCTCATCCTCAATCTCACGGATCTGCTCTTCGAGGCTACTCATCCGTAATTAATGGCATCTCCGTGAACATGAATCTATGGAAGCCATGAGAGAAAGGGAGGGTGTTTGGGGTGTGAAGGATATGGGGATGTGAGGGATGCGGAAGGCAGGGTGGATGGATGATATGATAATGGTTAAATATTCTCGTGTCTTACAGAATAAAGCACAAATTCGTGCTGATATAGTGTAGTCGGTCAATCATGTAGGACTCTCACTCCTACGACTGGGGTTCAAATCCCCATATCAGCATCTGAATCGTTTCTCTATTCTTTCCTGATTGTAGTTGTTCATCTGTCCTTCTCATACTCTCCATGGAATGGAAAAGAGGAGACATGATAATGTCCGAAGAAAAGTAAAAGTTCAGCTATTGCGAGAGATTGATACTATGGATTATGTTAAAGAAGCATTCGATTTATTTGCAGAAGAATACGATACTCAACGTGAATTTATCATCCCTGAGTTGCGTCAGTTTTATAGTACTGCCGTCTGGGCTGCAGAATTTCCAGATAACTCCCTATCTGTTCTTGACATTGGTGCCGGAACTGGTCTGATGAGTGCGTTTCTTCTCCAGAAATATCCTGATGCGACTTTTACTCTGATGGATTTCTCAGAAAAGATGTTGGATGTTGCCAGAAAGAGATTTGCTGCAAAACCGAATGTCCGGTATGTTGTGAGCGACTACAGCGATTCAGATCTCGGCGGTCCATTTGATATTATCTGCTCAGCACTTTCCATTCACCACCTTCCTGCCTCAGGAAAACAACAGTTGTTCAGGAGAATACACTCTGCACTTACTCCCGGGGGGCTATTTGTTAATGCAGATCAGGCGGAAGGTGAGACGCACTATTTCAGTGAGCGGTATCTCAGCTACTGGAATGATTTTCTTAATTCCGGTCCTCTCAAAGGTAAAGAACATGAAACGATCCTCAAACGCCGAAATGAACTCGATCGGAATGAGAAATTATCCCTTCAACTGCAGTGGCTTCGTGATGCAGGATTTAGGGATGTTGATGTCGTCTACAAAAACCGGACATTCATTGTAACGGTTGCGAGGAAGTAAGATCCGGTCTTTCAGCGGCTTCATTATCCTGAATGGGGGATTACTGCTTCTCAAAGAAAAAGGTAATTTTCCAGGTTCTCTCATGCATCGCCCGGATGTGTGTTGGAAATAGTGGTAATACGAAAACGGTGGTCTCTCAAAAGAATGGAGAGCAGGCTATCTCACCCCTCCTCTCTTCCCACCCTGAACTTCGGTATCGTCCCCTCCATCCTCTTCTTCCGGTAGATCGCTCCCCCAAAGAGCATCATGAAGATGATCCCAAAGATCGCAATCACGAGGACCATGAACATGATCTGGGGATCCCTGAAATTGGCGGTGACGACGACGAGGGCGGCGGAGACATTCCGGAACTCGGTGCCAAAGGAGAGCACTTCGCGGCTCTGTGGATCTGATCCGCCCATCAGGTGGCCGATTGCAAATGATCCGAGGATGAAGAGGATCGCAACCAGCACTCCCTGAAGCCCGAGGATTGCACCCGCTTTTACCGTGAAGTCACTTGTGAAGAGGATGGCTGTATAGATGAGGAGGACGAGGATGATTGAGAGGTCTGAACTCCGGCTGACGATCGGGTGAAGCCGTTTTGCCAGCTCAGGCAGCCGTGCCCGCAGTGCCATCGTAATGATCAGCGGGATCAGCATGAAGACGATGAGATAGAGGATCGTGTTGGTCTTGTCGATGGTGACGTCCCCGATCATGGAGGGAAGGACGAGCGGCATGTAGATGATGGTAGCCAAAATCAGGATCATCGTCAGCCCGACGGCATAGGCGACATCCCCCTTCACAATCGAGATCGCCTTTGGAAGCGATGGTGCACCGGCGGCAGCGGCGACGATCAGAAGGCCGGTTGCAAGACCCAAATCAAGGGGGATGATCCTCAGGATGAAAAGGGCAAAAAGGGGAACAGCAAGGAAATTTGCAATGAGAGAGATGGTGATCAGTCCCTTCTTCTTCCATGGGGCGAGGATCTCCTCTACTGTCAGGTTGAGTCCCATGGCGGCAATACTGGTGACGACAAAAAACCAGATTGCATAATTGCCGATATCAGATACGAGCGGGTTAACAACCATCTATCTCCCTCCTCCGGATTCATAGATTAGTATCATGAGTTAAAAAACGATTGTAATTATCAGTATATCCTCGCAATGCAGATAGTCCGGAATCCTCCCTGAATGCATAGAATTGTGGTTTCTCGTTCCCCGGAGGAAAAAATACGAAACGATTATTGCTCTTCTCTCCTTTTCTTATACTACCGCAGGGAAAGAGGGCTTCCGGCTGAAGGTTCTTTGTAGCATGAGTGTGCAGGGATATTCTGCACGGGATTTGGGTTGATTGGGAGCATCAAATCGCTTCTCCATCTCCGCTTTCCTCATCTGCATACTGCTTTGAGATAAACCTGAGAAAACCAGTATCCAAAAGGGTGCTCCTGTGCTCTCATATTCCTACGTATTCTGGATGGACGACTATGTTTACGAGTATACCTATCACACGCATTCTGGCATGTGCAATTCTCTTCACCTGCATGGTTGCAGGCGCCAGTGCCGCCGGATCTCCTGCTGCTGACTTTTACGCCACGCCTGAAGCCGGAAGCGCTCCACTGACCGTTCAATTTACTGATGCCTCGACTGGCGATGCCTCCGGCCGGGCATGGTACTTTGGTGAAGGGATCACTGATCCGGAGTGGACAGAGATAACCCCGGATGCAGGATGGTCACCACGTGGAGGCCATTCAATGGTTGCCCTTTCCGATGGGAGCATTCTTCTGATGGGCGGCATTGAAGAAGATGCCTACACCCATGATGTCTGGCGATCAGAGGATTCCGGTGCCACCTGGAGCCGGGTTGCTGAAGAACCCCGGTGGCCGCCACGCGTCTATCATAGCAGCCTTCTCCTCCCTGATGGCAGTATCCTTATTATGGGGGGTTTGTTTTGGGATGGGGAGCAATTTATCGAATATAATGATGTCTGGCGTTCAACCACAAGAGGCGCTCTCTGGACGAAGGTCACCGATGAAGCCGCGTGGACGGCCCGGGATGGCCTTACCAGTCTTCTCCTTCACGACGGCAGCATACTCGTGATGGGAGGATGGGACAAAACCGGCCAGAAGAACGATGTCTGGCGGTCGAATAATAAGGGTATCTCCTGGTCACAGATCACTCATCGGGCCGGTTGGCCGGTCCGTGCATACCATTCAAGTGTTCTCCTCCCTGATGGCAGTATTGTCCTGATGGGCGGCTACTTTGAAGATGATGATCAATGGTCATATTACAATGATGTCTGGCGTTCAACCGACAACGGTGCCACCTGGACTGAAATGACATCGGATGCCGAATGGTCGCCCCGCGATGGCCATACGAGCGTTGCACTCCCTGACGGCGGCATTCTTCTGATGGGAGGCAGGGATGATGATATGAGGTATAACGATCTCTGGCATTCAGCAGATTCCGGTGCCACCTGGACAGAGATCACCCCTGAGACAGGATGGGATGCACGTGATCGGCATTCATGCGTGCTCCTTCCTGATGGGAGCATTCTTCTGGCAGGCGGCTGGTCGTATGATGGCATTAAGACATTTACCTACTATAACGATGTCTGGCGTCTCCCGACTACAGACGTCACTCAACAGAACCCTTCTCACCTCTATGAGGCTCCCGGCAGCTATAGCGTCACACTCCGGGCATTCAATGCTGCAGGATTTTCCACTATCACAAAAGAGGATCTCATCACCGTAACCGAACCTGCCCCGGCAGAGACACCGGCTCCTCTGGCAACCCCTGTACCTGAAGAAACACCAGATCAGCCGCCAACGCCGGAGGCATCACCGGCTGTGTATGCACCGGTTCTGCTCCTGATCACCGGGCTGATTGTGTTTTGGGTTCGAAAAGAGGAATAATCTTTTTATGCCCAATTCAATGGAAGAGATCTCATCCTTTTGAGCCTCTTCTTCTTTCACTAAGAAGCAGTTTATACTGATTGTGTGGTGATCGGGTTGAATTTGTTAATGAATATTGTTCTTCAGAAGGAAATTGCCACCTAGTGTGATAATCAGTTAATTTGTCAGAATAATGATAATATGGACTTAATAAGGAGTTTCTATTTCTTCTTCAGAAGCCTGTTAAACTCTTCAACTGTAAGGCCTGCATCTTTGATCAATTCCCGTTCAGTACCTTTTGAAACGGGATCATGATTCGGTATAACAAGAATATCATCATCATTAGACATCACGATATGGCTACCCGTCTGCCTGTCTATTTGATATCCCAATTTGGAAAATACTTTGACCATTTGTTTCCCGGAAACCGGAAGGAGACGTTTCTCCGTCATACCGCAATATCAATTAAGGTTCTGTTTGGCTGCTGATGCATCAGTTTCCTTGCTTTTTCATGAGCAACATCCAGATAGAGATCTATCGCCTCCTGAATATTCCGGATTGCTTCATCTCTTGTTGCTCCCTGGGAGTGGCAGCCTTTCAGTGCAGGGCAATGGACTGAGAATGTGCCATCCTCTTCTTCTTCCAGCACAATATCAAGTTTCATTAGCAACACCTTTTCATCTATCTCATTTGGGATGAGTACTTTATTATATATTCGGTATTTATCATGTGGAATTGTTTGATTAAATTTTCAATTCTTTCATCTAATAGAGATTTCTTTCAATAGTAACATATGGATATGGTTAGGGTTACAAATATATGCTCAAATATCCATTTTGTAAACATTGTCTTCAGAGCGAATCAGGAGAGTGAGGTAATGTTCATGACCATTGGGGAACGTATCAGGGTGAGAAGAAAGTGTCTTGGGTTGTCTCTGCGCGATCTTGCAGAGAAGATTGAACGATCGCATACAACTGTGGATAAGTATGAAAAAGGTCTTCTCGTGCCCGATTCAGGGGTATTGATCCGCATCAGCGATGTGCTTGAGATACCGCTTGCAGCCCTTCTCAGGCCGTCCCGCCACACACGTGAGATACCACAGGGTCAGATCAGTTTCCGGACAAAAAAGATCACCGGAAAAGAGAGGGCCCAAATTGAAGCAGAGACACAAGACTGGCTGGAGCGATATCTCTCCATTGAGGATCTGAGCGGAATCCGCCGGATATTTGAGATGCCAGCTGGATTCCCCAGAGTAGTATCAGGCTATGATGATGTTGAGATTGCTGCAGATGATCTGAGAAAAGTATGGGATCTTGGGACACACCCTATCGATAATCTCACCTCATTGCTTGAGGATAAGGGCGTGAAGATTGGGATCATCAGGGGCATTACAAAGTTTGATGCCCTCTGCACCAGTTTTGGTGATGATCTTGTCATTCTGATGCGATCCGGACTCACGTATGCACGGCAGAGGTTTACCCTCGCCCATGAACTGGGACACTGTCTTCTGATACCTGAGGATGGTATGGATCATGAGAAGGTGATGCACCGGTTTGCAGGGGCATTTCTGGTCCCCTCCACACGAGTATTCTTTGAACTCGGAAGAAGCCGCAGGCACATATCGATCCACGAACTTACGATAGTAAAAGAGAAGTATGGACTCTCAATGAGTGCATGGATATATCGGGCATCGGATCTTGGTATTATTTCCGCAGATACCCATACCCGGATGAGAAAAGAGTTTTCAACACTTGGATGGAACAGAAAAGAACCTGGTGATGAAAAAGCAGGCGATGATCCTGTTTCCTTTGAATCACTTGTCTATCGATCCCATGCAGAAGGTATCATATCGACCTCAAAAGCAGCAGAACTCCTGAATCAGCCTATTGCTGAATTTTTTATTCTGAATGGAGAAATATCCCGCGACAACTCATCCCTCGTATGTCATTGATACGAACGCGATCATCGATCTCTATAAAGTGGATCTGATAACGAATCTCTTTTTGCTTCCCTGTAGATTCGTGGTTTCTGATTTCGTTCAGAAAGAGCTGTTGCATCCTCCATTTGCATCACTCGTTGATATGGGTCTCTCTATTCAGTCGCTCAGCTCAGATTCGGTTCAGGAATTAATGGATCTGATTGACAGGTATCCACACCCCTCCTATGCCGATCTCTCTGTTCTCCTTCTTGCCAAACAGCTACAAAGACCGCTCCTGACAGGAGACAGAGCGCTCATCCACGTAGCGGTTGCGCATGGAGTTGAATGGTATGGAACCTGCTGGCTACTGGATTATATGGTGAATTCAAGGGTGATCACCCCTGATATGGCTATCAGTGCATGGCATATGATGCGTTCAGTTGGTCGCAATCCCCCGCAGGATGAATGTCGGCAGACAATCCTGCAATGGAAGCAATATCGGGGGATATTCTGATCTTCTCAGAAAGAGCCCTCAGGTGATATCAATCCTCCTTTTCTATTCCCGAAACTCTCCCCCTATCACACCGACGCCTTCCTGAAGAGAAACGCCCCTATCACAATCATCACCATTGTGCTTGCAGCAAGCGCCAGCAGACATACCATGGGATGAATAGCCGAGGTGCCGAGCAGCCCGTACCGGATACCCTCGACGCCATAGGTGAGCGGGTCAAGGAGTGTCAGGGGTACAATCCATTCGGGCAGACTGTTAATCGGGAACAATGCTCCTGAAAGGCCGAAGATCGGGAAGATAACAAAATTCATGATCAGCTGGAAGCCGTGCATATCCTCCATCTTCGAGGCAATAGCAATACCAAAGGCGGCAAAGCAGATGCCGATCAGCGTCATGAAGAGGAAGGCAATGAGAAAACCTATGAGGGAAGGTATCCTGATGCCGATGAAGAGCGATAAGACAAGGATGAACGCCCCCTGGATGACGGCTGTTGTTGCACCCCCGGCGGTCTGGCCGAGCATGATCTCGAAGCGTGAGACCGGTGCGACAAGCGTCTCTTTCAGGAATCCAAACTGCTTATCCCAGATGATCATAATCCCCGAGAAGACGGAGGTGAAGAGTACCGACATGGCGATGATCCCCGGAACCAGGAACTGGAGATAGTTCTCTCCCGTACTCCCCGGTATCTGCACCACCTCATTGAGCCCAAACCCAAGAGCCAGGAGGAAGAATACCGGCATCCCGAGGCTGCCTACAATCCTGCTCTTCGAACGGAGATAGCGTTTCATGCTCCTGAGCCAGAGGGTATAGATGATATCCATCACTAGCTCCTCCTCGGCATCATCATCCGCATCCTATCTGCTGCACCTGCCTCTTCATGCCGCATCTCCCTCCCGGTGTAGTAGAGAAAGACATCCTCAAGCGTCGGCTTTCTGATCGAGATGGATGCAATCGAATAGCCGTCCCCACCGATCAGCCTGAGAAGTTCGGGCAGGTGGTCTTCTGCAGAGTGGAGCCGGATGATCACCTCTCCGTTATACTGTTCTGCACCCAGAATCCACGGAGCCTTGATCCTGTCTGCAATCCTGCCTGCATCATTGGATGTGATATACACGACATCCTCTCCAACCCGGCTCTTCAGGTTTGCAGGAGTATCCATCGCAACGATCTTTCCCCGGTCGATGATCGCCACCCGGTCGCAGAGCCGGTCTGCCTCATCCATGTAATGGGTGGTGAGGATGATGGTGATCCCCTTTCTCCTGTTTAAGTCCTGGATATATTCCCAGAGGTGGTTTCTGGTCTGGGGATCCAGGCCGAGTGTCGGCTCATCAAGAAAGAGGATCGAGGGTTCGTGCAGGAGGCCACGTGCGATCTCAAGCCGCCGCCGCATCCCTCCCGAATAGGTCTTTACGAGACTGTCTTTCCGGTCTTCCAGCTCGACAAGCCTGAGCATCTCGTCTATCCGTTCTTCCCTGATTTTTTTGGGGATGCGGTAGAGCCTTCCATGGAAATCCATATTCTCCCATGCTGTCAGCTCTTCATCCAGACTCTGATCCTGAAAGACGACCCCGATTGCCTTCCGGACGCCATCCTGATCCTTCTTGATATCGATCCCATTGAGGAATGCCATGCCCGATGTCGGCTCAAGGAGGGTTGAGAGCATGGAGATGGCTGTTGTCTTTCCCGCACCATTCGGGCCGAGGAGGCCGAATATCTCCCCTTCCGGGATCTCAAAGGAGATGGCATCAACTGCGGTAAAGTCTCCAAAACGTTTGGTGAGTGAATCGACGATAATTGCTGCCATCTGTATCTCCTGTTCCAGCCTATCCATTTCTCTCGAATCATGCAGACGAACTGTTATTATGTTATTCGGGGGAGAACGGGCTTAAACATATTGTTTCTGGCAGGAAAAGAGGTTTTGGGGGATATTCTGTAATCATCCGCCTAAATCGCCCACGATCAGCAGACCCGCGTATAATCACCAGAGCCTATTTACCTTCCCCGGACAATTTTTCATTCAGAGGATGCTGGTATGCCGGATGAGTGGAAGGTGACGGTCACGGTGACCCTGAAGGTGGGTGGTGCAACGACGAAGAAGGAGGCGGAAGCTGCTGCGCTTGAACGCCTGTTCGGGCTGATTAAAAGCGGCGGCACCATCCCCTGGGAGACGGATGTCGTCCCGCTCAGAGCACCGAGGGAGCCACGAAGCGATGAGCCGCTCTTTGGGGTGAAATGGGAATAGGCTGCCTGATCGATCTTTAGAAGATCCCCGTATACATCTCCTGCATACAGCAGACACTCCTCCCTTATCTCTTCTGCAGACACATGATCAGGTAACGCATGTATGATATCGTCGTTGTTGGGGGAGGACCAGTCGGGGCGACCGCTGCACGTTTGTCTGCCGAAGCGGGCCTCTCAACACTCCTTATTGAAGAGCATGCAGCAGCCGGGCATCCGGTCCAGTGTGCCGGCCTCCTCAGCTCGTCTGCCTTTGCGGAATGCGAGGTAACAGATCGCTCTGTTCTGAATACCATACAGGGTGCAAGAATCGTCTCAGGGAAGGGGAGCGAACTCCTCTTTGATGCTGAGAAGACGAAGGCATATGTCGTTGACCGTGCCGCACTTGACTGTGAGATGGTGCAGGTGGCAGCCGCAGCCGGTGCCGATATCCGGATGAAGTCCTATGCTGACTGGATTAAACCCGGTCTTATCGCGACACGAGGAGCCGGTGGACGGGAAGAGATCCCCCATCGGATCTGCATTGCAGCAGACGGGCCCCGGAGCGGCATTGCCCGTTCAGCCGGCCTCCCGCGTCCCCGGTATCTCCTCAGTGGTATTCAGGCGGAAATCGTTCTTGATTTGGATCCCCGGTTCGTCGAACTCCACCCGGACGCCTCTCCTGATTTTTTCGGCTGGGTTATTCCGATCTCAGAGACGAGAGCACGGGTTGGTCTCTGCGGGCTGAAGGACGTCCCTGCACGTTTCTCAGCCTTCATCAGGAACTACACACCCACCTCTGTTCATTGTGTTACGGGTGCAATCCCCCTTGGCCCGCCCGAAAAGACCTATTCGGATCGCCTCATGGTCTGCGGGGATGCAGCCGGCCTTCCAAAGCCAACTTCAGGTGGAGGCGTTTACACCGGGATCCGATCGGCCCGGCATGCGGTCAAAACTGCTGTGCGGGCCTTTGAGGTGGAGAATACATCTGCTGAGGCACTTTATACCTACCAACGGCTCTGGCAGGCGGATATCGGGCGGGAGCTTGCTCTCGGGCTGAAGCTCTTTGAGATGCGGGGAAGGCTGAGTTCAGATGATATCGATTCAGCAATCAAAGCCCTCTCAGACCCGGAGATCCTGAAGATCATCGTGGAAGATGGGGATATGGATCGGCCGGGAAAGCTGATCCGTCGTCTCCTCTTCAAGCCTGAGCTTCTTCCGCTCTTTGGGCGGCTTGGATTGATGCAGTTGCTGAGAAGTATTACGTGATCTCAGATGATATTCAATTCGTAATACTTTTAATGAATTGGGTATCATAGTATCTTGGTGAACTCATGCACATACCTGATGCATTCATGCCAATCTGGCAGAGCGGGATCTACTGGGTCATTGCCCTTATCTTTATTATTCTGGCCCTGAAGTGGGCGCGGAACGAGCTGACTGAAGATAAAATCCCGATGGTGGCGGTCCTCTCCGCCGGAATTTTCGCGATCCAGGCCTTCAACCTGCCGGTGGGTTTTGGGACGAGCGGACATCTGGTGGGAGGCGCACTGGTTGCCATCCTGCTCGGCTCCCCCTATGCCGCCGTCTTCGTCCTCACGCTTGTCCTTATCATACAGGGCATCATCTTCGGTGATGGCGGGCTCACCACGATGGGTGCGAATATCATCAATATGGGTGTGGTAGGCGGTTTCATCGGATACTACTCTTACCGGGGGCTTCATCGTGCTACAAAGTCTGTGTATCTCCCCGCAGCCGTTGCCGCATGGCTTGCCTGCTTCATCTCGGCACTTGCCTGTGCGGTGATGATGTGGGCTGCAGGTACCTTCCCGCTTGTGCCGGGGCTTGCTGCAATGGGAATCTATCATGCGATCATCGGCATCGTCGAAGGGGCGATTACCGCAGGTGCCATCTATCTTCTCCTTCAGGCACGCCCTGAATTTTCCGAGACAGTAACGGGGGTGAGTGGTGCATGAAGAACCAGCAGTTCATCATCATCGGGCTGGTTCTCGCGATCCTGATCGGAATCATGGCCGTGTTTGTTGCATCCGGTGATCCCGATGGTCTTGAGAGCAGCGCGCTGGTTGTGCAGGGGCAGAAGCTGCTCTTTGGCGATACCCCGGAAGATGCAGAAATTCATGAAGAAGAGGAGGGACGTTTCTCCTATGAGTCGCCATTCCCTGATTATACAATGGGGGAGGAAGGTGGTACTGCCGGTGAAGCACTTGTAATCGTTCTCGGAACGATCATCGCCCTTATCCTCGCCCTTGCTATTGGAAAAATTGCATTGGCAAAGAAATCATAATCTTTATCTTCTTATTTTTACTACTCTATCATACTTCCAATGCATTTAATCGAAACACGAAACCTCTGTTATGTGTATAGAAACAATGTCCTGGCACTTGACGGGATCGACTTTGTGGCACCCAGAAAAACCAGTATCGCTCTCCTCGGGCCAAACGGAGCGGGAAAGAGCACTCTCTTCAAGCACTTCAACGGCATCCTGAAGCCGACATCAGGCGAAGTGCTGATACGTGGCGAGCCGATTACAAAGAAGAATATTGCGGATATCAGGAAGTTCGTCGGTATCGTCTTCCAGAACCCTGACGACCAGATCTTCTCCCCAACTGTCGAACAGGATATTGCATTTGGGCCGATAAATCTTGGTCTCGATCCGGAAACTGTTGCACACCGGGTGGATGGTGCTGTTGCAATGCTGGGGCTGGAGGATCTCCGTACCCGTGTTCCCCACCACCTCTCGGGTGGCGAGAAGAAACGGGTTGCAATTGCAGGAGTTGTGGCGATGGAGCCCCAGGTGCTGGTCCTCGATGAGCCGACAGCGGGTCTGGATCCCGGCGGAGTGGAAGATCTGCTGGCGTTTTTAAAGACCCTCCCTGAAGAATACGGGATGACGATCATCTTCTCGACACATCAGGTCGATCTTGTTCCGGAGATCGCCGATCTCGTTTATGTGATGAATCACGGCAGGATCACAGGATCGGGAACTGTTGATGAGATATTTTCCCATGAGGAGCTCCTCAACTCAACCCGTCTCCATGTCCCGCCACTGCCACGACTCATCCGGAGTCTCAGAAAAGAGGGTGTTGCAATAGATATGGCATACCGGTACTCCGATGCAAAAGCAGCATTCTTCAGGGCATTTGGCAGGGAACCATGATCGAAGAGCTCTATTCAATCGAGCAGGAGTCGTACCGGGACAGCATCGTTCACCGGCTGGATGCACGGGTAAAGCTGATCATCACGATTGCAGCAATCATTGCTGTTGTATCGTTTCCTTTTCAACAGAATCTCTATCTCGTATCCGGTGGATTCCTGATCCTCCTGCTTATCCTCTTTGCTCTTTCACGGACATCTGTCAGGACCTACCTCATCCGTCTTGCCATGATTCTCCCTTTTGGATTTTTCATCATTGTTGCACAGATATTCTTTCAAAATCCCCGGTATACAGAATTTACCGTCCTCATCGACCTCCCGCTTGGAATTGCCATATACCAGGAATCACTCCTGTTTGCCCTGATGCTCACAGCAAAATTCATCGTCTGCGTCTCCTTCATCATCCTCCTTTCCGGAACAACACCGATGCACGATCTCCTTGAGGGGGCGGCACGGCTTGGGCTGCCTGCTGAGTTTACGCTTGTCCTCGGGATGACGATCCGGTATCTCTTCGTCTTTGCAGTAATGTATGGGTACATCCAGAACGCCCTTGCCACCCGGTGCTTCAATGCCTATAACCGGATGCTCCCCTACCGGTACCGGCTCTCAACAATCGCCTATACCATCGGCACCCTCTTCCTCCGCTCCTTTGAGCAGGGGGAGCGTACCTACATGAGTATGCTCTGCCGGGGGTACGGCAGATCCTCCCATATTTATATCACAAAAAAAGCTCTTTCATCAACAGATCGGCTGGCATGTGGGATCATTATGCCATTCATCATCATCTTCCCTCTCCTCGTCTATCTCATCTGACCGTATGATTCATCAGATCTCCCGGCAAGATGATTCTTTATGGAAAGTAAATTTGGCAGAGGATTTGTTGTGAACCTCGTCCTTCTGAGCAGGCATTTCGCCCTTCCCCCCGAACAGGCATTCTATGGCGCATCCGATCATGTCACCGAGATGTCCGTTCCTCCGTCCCTGAAAGGAACAGAAGTCGCCCAACTGACCGAGCGGCTGAAGAAACTTATTCTCTGGCATAAGATCGGAACTGATGACAAATCGGATGCCGAGGCAGCAAAGAAGATCATCGAGAAAATTATCCTTGCCGTTGACCGGGAACTGGGAATTGAAGATCCCGATATGGGTTCATTTGACTGATTTTTCCGCAGCATCCGGCAATAATCTGTCTGATAGGGAGAGATATATCATCTTCAACAACCAATATATACAGGTATAGCGGCTGGTATCCATCCAGTCTGCAAAAATATGGCAGGGAATTGTATTTGGGCATTTTCCTTTCATTTTGCCATAACCGGAGTCATGCATGAATACGACATATAACGCAGAACAGATCACCGTCCTTGAAGGTCTCAGTCCGGTACGCGAGCGGCCGGCGATGTATATCGGGAGCACAGACGGCCGGGGTTTGCACCATCTCATCTATGAAGTGGTGGACAACTCAATCGATGAGGCTCTGGCAGGATACTGCAGCCATATAGATATCTCAATCAACGCAGACGGCTCCTGTACCATCGAGGATGACGGGCGTGGTATTCCAATCGATACCATGCCCAAGTATGGGAAGAGTGCCCTTGAAGTGGTCATGACGATCCTGCATGCCGGTGGGAAGTTCGACAAGAACTCCTACCAGGTATCGGGCGGACTTCATGGTGTGGGTGTTTCGGTTGTAAACGCCCTCTCTGAGTGGATGGTTGTGGAAGTCTTCCGTGACGGAGTCATCTACTCGATGCGGTTTGAACGGGGTGATGTGGTATCACCCCTGTCATCTGTCCCGGAATCGCCGGACGGGCTGAGACAGCGGCTGAAGAAACGGTTTGGATCAGGTTATGAAACGAAGGATACCGATGATCTCTCCTCTTATACCGGAACACGGATCACCTTCAAGCCCGATTCATCCATCTTTGAAACCACACACTTCGATTTTGATATCATCAGCTCACGCCTCCGTGAACTTGCCTTCTTAAACAGCAGCGTGAGAATACGGGTTCTTGACAAACGGAGCGGGGACGGGGAGACCTTCTACTATGAAGGCGGGATCAGCGAGTTCGTCAGGTACTTAAATGACGGCAAAGAGACGCTCTTCCCCGACGTAATCTCGATCTCCAGAAAGGATGAAGAGAATATGATGGAGGTGGATGTTGCCATCCAGTACAACAACGGGTACGGGGAAACACTCTTCACCTTCGTCAACAGCGTCAATACCCGGGAAGGCGGGACACATCTCGAAGGATTCCGCTCAGCCCTGACACGGGCGATCAACTCTTCGGCAAAGAAGAACAACCTGCTGAAAGGTGATTCAGCCTTTAAAGGTGATGATGTTCGTGAAGGGCTCTGCGCCATCATCAGCGTCAAGATCGCAAACCCCCAGTTCGAAGGACAGACCAAGATGCGGCTTGGAAACTCCAATGTCCGGGGAATTGTCGATTCCCTTGTCTATAGCTGCCTCTCGGAGTTCTTCGAGGAGAACCCGAAGATCATCGGGATCATAGCCGAAAAGGCAACCTCAGCGGCACGTGCCCGTGAAGCGGCACGTAGTGCACGGGAACTTGCCCGGAGAAAGAGCACTCTTGAGTCATCCACCCTTCCCGGCAAACTTGCCGACTGTTCAGAACGTGACCCCTCAAAGAGCGAGCTGTATATTGTTGAGGGAGATTCGGCAGGTGGATCCGCAAAACAGGGGAGAAACCGCAGATTCCAGGCGATTCTTCCCCTGAGAGGAAAGATCCTCAATGTCGAGAAGGCAACCGAACATAAAATCCTAAAGAACCTCGAGATTAATACACTCATTTCCGCGATCGGAACCGGTATCGGAACAAATTTCAATCCCGATCGGGCCCGGTACCACGCAATCATCATCATGACCGATGCGGATGTCGATGGCGCTCACATCAGCACACTCCTCCTCACCTTCTTCTACCGGTACATGAAGGAGCTTATAGATCTCGGCTACATCTACCTTGCCCAGCCTCCACTCTATCGTATTGCACGCGGGAAGAAGGAGGTTTATGTCTTCCGTGAAGAGGAGATGCGAAAGGCGGTTCTTGAGATGGGTGAGACCGGAGTCCATGTCCAGCGGTACAAGGGTCTTGGTGAGATGAATGCATCCCAGCTCTGGGAGACGACGATGGATCCGGAACGCAGGGTGCTGAAACAGGTCAGGATTGAGGATGCGATTCATGCAAATGATATCTTCGAGAAACTGATGGGCGAGAATGTCTCTGCCAGGAAAGATTTCATCAAACGCCATGCAGGGGAGGTGAAGAACCTTGACATCTGAAGAACCGGCAACGCCAGCGGCACGGGTCATCTCGGTTCCTATCGAAGAGGAGATGAAGAAGAGCTACATCGATTACGCGATGAGTGTCATCATCGGCCGTGCGATCCCCGATGTCCGTGACGGCTTAAAACCGGTCCACAGGCGTACTCTCTATGCAATGTGGGGATCAGGGAACACCTCTGACAAGCCATTTAGAAAATCCGTCAAGGCGGTCGCCGCCACGATGGAGAATTACCACCCGCACGGTGACTCCGCCATCTACGATACCCTCGTGAAGATGGCCCAGCCCTTCTCCTACCGGTACAGGCTTGTTGAAGGGCAGGGGAACTTCGGCTCGATTGATGGCGATTCTGCTGCGGCGATGAGGTACACCGAAGCCCGTCTCACAAAAGCCGCAGAGACGCTCCTGATTGATATCGAGAAGGAGACGGTTAATTTCATCGCGAACTTCGATGGATCCACCGAGGAGCCTGTTGTCCTTCCGGCACGTATCCCGAACCTTCTTGTCAACGGAACAAGCGGAATTGCTGTTGGGATGGCAACGAACATGCCGCCCCACAATCTCGGCGAGGTCTGCACGCTTCTTGAACAGTTCATTGAGAACCCGGATATCTCTGCCCAGGAGATCCTCTCTATCATGCCGGGGCCGGATTTCCCGACCGGCGGTATGATTATGGGATCTTCTGGCATCCTGAACGCCTATACCACCGGATACGGACGAATCATCGTCCGCGGCGTCTCGGAGATCGAGACCGGCAAGCGGGATCTGGAGCGGATCATCATCAGCGAGATCCCCTATCAGGTCAATAAGGCACGGATGATCGAGAATATCGCCGAACTCGTACGTGAGAAGAAGATCGAGGGGATCAGCGATCTCCGTGACGAATCCGATAAGGACGGTATCCGGATCGTCATCGAGCTGAAGAAAGGGATCAATGCACAGGTGATTCTGAATCTCCTGTATAAGCATACCCAGCTCCAGACCACATTCGGAGTCATCAACCTCTCGATTGTTGATGGCCAGCCGAAAGTACTGCCCCTCACCGATATGCTCCGGTACTTCCTTGCCCATCGCGTGGAGGTTGTCAGGCGGAGATCCGAGTTTGAACTCAGAAAAGCGCGTGACAGGTTCCATATCCTCCTTGGGCTCCTGATTGCACTCGACAGGATTGATGAGGTGATCGCGACCATCAGGGCCTCGTCCTCGGTGGAAGAGGCGGCTGTTGCATTGATCTCCCGGTTCGGACTCGATGAGATCCAGGCTGATGCGATCCTGAAGATGCAGCTCCGGAGGCTTGCAGCACTTGAACGCAAGAAGATTGAAGATGAGAAGAATGCCCTTGAAGCAGAGATTGCGCGGCTCATGGAACTCCTCTCAAGCGAGGCTGCAATCCTCTCGGTTGTAAAGGAAGAGACACGGGAGATCCGTGAGAAGTTCAGCGACCCGAGGCGGACCGAGATTGCACATTCGGCCGAGTTCCTTGATAAAGAGGCACTTATCGAGGAGAAGAAGGTCTTTGTCGCCCTCACCGAACACAACTACATCAAGCGGATGCCGCTTGATACCTACCGGCAGCAACACAGGGGTGGCCGTGGCATCATCGGCATGTCCACCAAAGAGGAGGACTGCATCAGCTCGGTCTTTGTTGCATCCACCCATGATTACCTCCTCTGCATCTCTGATCTTGGCCGGGCATACTGGCTGAAGGTCTATGATATACCCGAGGGGACACGCACCTCCCGTGGCAAGGCGATTGTGAACCTTCTGAATATCAATAACGAGACGATACAGGCAGTTATTCCGGTGACCGAGTTCAGGGACGATCGGTTCCTCTTCTTTGCAACGAGGAATGGAACTGTTGTGAAGATCGCCCTCGATCAGTTCTCTCATCCGAGGCAGACCGGCATCAATGCAATTAAACTCAGGGAAGGCGATCGACTTGTCGATGTGAAATGGACTGACGGCGATCGCGAACTGATCCTGACAACCCGTCACGGCCAGAGCCTGAGGTTCCATGAAGAGGCAGTCAGGCCTGTCGGCCGGGGTGCGATGGGTGTCCGCGGGATTTCGCTGAGGGATGGTGACCATCTCCAGGCGGTAACGGTCATCCATAACGATCATCTCCTAACCATAACCGAGAAGGGTTATGGCAAACGAACTGATTTCGATGAGTTCCGCGGCCATGGCAGGGGAACGCTTGGTGTCAGGAACATCGTCACCGATATCAGGTCAGGGATGGTTGTCGCTTCCCGTTCAGTCTCGGATACCGACGAGATCATCGTCATGACGGCCTCCGGGATTGTTATCAGAACCTGTGTGAATGAGATTACAATCCAGAAACGGAGCACCCGGGGTGTTCGTGTCATCCGGCTTGACGAGGGTGACAGGGTTACCGGGTTTGCGATCGTCACCCAGGAGATGCTCACTTCACAGGAAGAGGCTGCATCCGAAGAAGACCACAACGAATAGATACCGGGGGAAAAATAACCCCTCTCTATGTTTCAGACGACCATTCACCTGAAGACCTCAGGGGAAGGGGATGTCATCGATATTACCCCTTTTGTCTCGGAAGCCCTTGCCCGGAGTGGAGCGGAGAGCGGCGTTATCCATCTTTTTGTCGTTGGATCGACTGCTGCGCTGACGACGATCGAATATGAGCCCGGTGCGGTGAGCGATCTCCGGACTGCGTTATCACGGATCGCTCCTGCTGATACACCCTACGCACATGATGACCGGTGGGGGGACGGCAATGGCCGATCCCATGTTCGGGCAGCGATAATCGGCCCCTCCCTTTCAATACCGTTTGCGGAAAAGAGACTCCTCAATGGAACATGGCAGCAGATCGTGCTCTGCGAGCTGGATATCCGCCATGCCAGAGACAGGAGTGTTGTACTGACGATTTTACCCTGAATTTCAGTCGAGTGGAATTGATTCAAGTTGTGAGACGAGTTCCCAGATCCGTGTGCGTGCGTGAACCGGCATATTCGGATCAGTGCTGACCTCGTCAATCTTAGAGATTGCCGTTGCCGCACGGAGACCGGGCTGCATCTTCTCATCAAGAAGGATGTTCATGGTCTCATCAGCTACGCGCCGGATATTCCGTGGAATTGTGTTATCATCCTTCATCATCTGTAAAATCTGTACACAATTTCGTATTGTATTGTTTGTTTCTGCCAATTGGAACCCTCCATCTTGCTCTTTAGTATTCCCCCTGTGGACTTATATAGTTTCATGGATGAAAGAGTATCTTTCATCATATCCTATCACCTATACAGATCTGGTGTTTATGGCAGAAATTGATGAAATAATGGCTGAATATCTTCTGAAGGGTGCGAAGATGCTGGCAAAGACCTGTCCGGTCTGCCACGCACCGCTCTTTGAATACAAGGGCAGACAGTTCTGTGTGGTCTGTGACGAAGCGGGCGTTTCAAGTTCGGAACCAAAAACTGAACCAAAACCCCCAATGCCTGTGGATACGCCCCCGGAACATGGTGAACCAGTGGAGGTTCCCGTGCAGACTCCTCCCTCCCGGGTCGATGCGCTGCAGGAGCCGCAGACAGGAATCTCCTCATCTCTGGCAGATTCCATATCAGAGGCGATGGTGCTGCTCAGTGGCAGGATTGCGAATGAGCCTGATCCTGCCCGTTGCCTCCTCTATATGCAGGCGATCAGGGAAGGCGCTCTCTCGATTGCGACTCTCCGGGTGGAGAAACCGCATCATCATCGGAAAGAGTGATAAAGCTCTCAATACTCGCCTGCATCTCCTCTTTCTCCTCCTCTTTTTCGCTTCTCTCCTGAAGGCGCCTTACTCCGGTTGCCATCGCCTTCTCCCGCCGTGTCGAGACCCACCGGAATGTCTCGTCGCTTGTTCCTTTTGTGACGAGGACGATGATCCTGCCTGCCGCGCTCCTGCCGGTCCTGCCTTTCCGCTGGATACTCCGGATCTCGGATGGCACCGCTTCATAGAAAATGACGAGATCGGTTGAGGGGATATCCAGCCCCTCCTCTCCAACAGAGGTGGCGACGAGGACATGGTACTCCCCTCCCCGGAATCTCCGTATCGCCTCGATCTGTTTCTTCTGTGAGAGCCCCTTCTCTTTCTGTTTTGATGCCTGACCGACGAACCGGCAGGCGGTGATCCCCTCTTCTGTGAGGTAGTCGACAAGCATCGAAACCGTGTCCCGGTAGCTTGCAAAGACCATGATTTTGCTGTCGGGATCCTCGAGGAGCTGATTCCTGATGATATCTGCGGTGATCCCGGCTTTTGGATGTATCTCCCCAGATATCCCGGTGACAATCCGTACCATCTCGGTGAAGCGGTGATCTGCGACCATCCGCTGGCTTGCCTTGCTCCCTTTCTTCGAATGCCCTTCGGTGTTAAGTTTTTCAAGATAGAGTGAGAGGGCGGTTGATCCCTGTGACTCCGCCAGGATCACGGCATGCCGGAGCTTCATGATCTCGCCATAGAGTGAGGCAGCCGAGTAGGCACGTGCATCCCCTGCTGCGATCCGCTCCTGGATTGTTGCATGGAGATGTGAGAGTGCCTTCATGGAGAGCCCTTCACGTTTTGGGAGGGAGTACTGGAGCGATGCAAGCGCACCGAGTCGGCTGTCTATCATCGCTTCTGTCAGCTGGACGATCCGTTTCAGCGGCAGCGGCAACTCAACCGGGATCACTTCCAGTGTCCGTTCGTGGATATAGGGGATCACATCGGGATCGGTCTCGTCCCTCGTCTCGACATGGGTGATCCCAAGATGGGTGCAGACCTCGCCAACCCTGACCTGATCGCTCCCCGGTGATGCGGTCATCCCGAGTATCAGGGGTTTTTCTGCCTGGTTGAGATACTGTTCCGCAAGATGGGTATAGGCATAATTTCCGACTGCCCGGTGGCATTCATCCACGATCAGAAGCGAGACATCCGAGAGGGTGTAGCGGCCCAGGAGAACATCGTTCTGGATCACCTGCGGGGTGGCACAGCAGACCCGGCATCCTTCCCAGAGCTGCATCCTCTTTGGAGGCGGGGTATCCCCGGTGAAACTGACACAGTCCGAATCCTGTGGATCGGGCAGGTTCAGGGTGTTCTGAAAAAACCTGAGATGCTGGTCGACGAGTGGTTTTGTCGGGGCGAGGATCAGAATCCTGCCCCCCTCATTCAGGAGGCGGGAGGCGGCAACAAGGAGTGCGATCACGGTCTTGCCAAGCCCGGTCGGGAGGACAACAAGGGTATTCTCTTCAAGCGCCCTCATCGCGACTGCGAGCTGGTACTGGCGTTTTTCTACCGTATCCGGTCTGATGAACGGGTGCTGGATGGTATCCATCGTTTAGTTCCCGGAAAACGCAATTCCGCCCCTGATGAGCTTTCGGATGGTGGATGGGATCTCATCAATTCTGACCCTGATCTGCTGCATGCTGTCACGTTCCCTGAGCGTTACCGATTCGTCATCTTTTGACTCATAGTCGACGGTGATCGCAAATGGTGTGCCGATCTCATCCTGCCTCCGGTACCGCCTGCCGATTGCACCGGAATCATCATATTCGGCAAGGATTCCTTCAGCCCTGATAGCGTCTGTGATCTGGTGTGCGATCTCATCAAGGCCGTCACGGTTCATCAGGGGGAAGACTGCCACCTGCACCGGAGCAATTGCCGGCGGGAGGCGGAGCACGGTTCTTGCTTCGCCATCGACCTCATCCTGGTAGAAGGAGTGTTCGAGGACGGCGTAACAGAGCCGGTCTATCCCGTAACTGGGTTCGATGACATGCGGCATGATCTCTTCTCCACGCACCAGCACCTCTTCGTCCCTGATCTCAAAGAGGTCTGCTTCGATGAAGATCTTCTCGCCATCAAATTCGATTGTCGTACCGTCATCCTGTGGAACCGCTGCTGCAATCTTCTCTCCGACCTCTTTTGCCCGGTTCCTGAACCGGGGGCCGAGTTTGCCCATCTTCGGAACAATTGCATATCTTCGCTCGATACGGGGTTCCTGGTACTGGATGAAGACGGTCATCTTCTCTCCCGATACCGCTGCATGGGCCCGGAGATCATAGTCTGTCCGGTCTGCGATCCCGACCGCTTCAACCCATCCAAACCGGGCTGAATGGTACTCTGCATCCCAGCAGTCTGCTGCATAATGTGCCCGCTCATCCGGCAGATGCTGGCGGAACCGGATCTTTGTAGGATCAATGCCGATCCTGATCATAAAGTCATGGGTAACAGCGAGGTAGTATGCAACATATTCACTTGCGACAAGGCCGTTATCAACTGCCTCCCGCATCGTGAGGGTGATCGCCTCCGTTTCTCCCTGCTGCTGCTCGATCCCAAAGAGCGGCATCCTGTACTCTGCATACCGGGAGAAGTTCGGGTGGTCTTTCTCATCGGGGTGGACGAAGATCTCAGCTTCTGCCTGGGTGAATTCACGGAGCCGGATCATCCCCTGCCGGGGCGAGATCTCGTTTCGGTAGGATCTCCCTATCTGGACTGTCCCGAATGGGAGGGTGTCGCGATAGAATCTGAGCAGGCGTCCGAAGTCAGTGAAGATCCCCTGTGCAGTCTCGGGGCGGAGGTATCCTTTCCGCTGCCCGCCGGGCCCGATCGATGTCCCAAACATCAGGTTGAAATCAAAGACGGATACATCACCGAGAGGCTCTTTGCATGAGGTGCAGGTCTTATCTTTCAGCTCTTCCGCAAGACGGTCTTTTGAGAGTGCCTGGGCGTTCTGGATCTCGTATTCTTCTGCAACATGATCTGCCCGGAAGAACTCATGGCAGTTGGGGCATTCGAACATCTTGTCCGAGAACCCTTTCAGGTGGCCGGAAGCGAGATAGATCGGCTCAATCCCGATTGTCGGGCATTCGATCTCGTAGTATCCCTCCCGGATAACATAGAATTCCCTCCAGGTATCCTCTATCCGGCGTTTCATCATCGCACCGAGGGGGCCGTAATCAATAAAACCTGCTACTGACCCGTAAATCTCCCCGGATGGCCAGACATAGCCACGTCGCCTGGCGAGATCGATCACTTTTTCATATATATCCACCATTCGCAACACAACTCTTCCTTACTCTTTGGATGAGGCGGTATTTGATATGATTGTCATCCCGTTCCACTCCTCTTGTAAATGGACAAATTATTTATGGTAAGAGCCCGATGAGATGTGAAGATCAGAAGAATAGGTCGATATACACATGGCTACCACCAATAAACAAAAAGATCTTCTCAAGCTCTTCGCCGATATCACCAGTAAGACAAAGATCGTCGAGCCGATGAAGAAGATCCACGGGACATTACGCGACCAGGATGCAGTTGAACGTGAAATAGCTTTGATCATGCGCGAAATCCTTGATGCAGGTCATTTTAAAACCAAACTTGAGCCGATTCAGCTTGCGCGTCTGATCACCCTTTACAATCAGGGTAAAAATGACACCGAGATTGCACGGAGTCTTGGCGATGAGAAACTCTCAAAGACGGTTGCCAGGGCCCGGGTACGGTTGAAGCTCTTCCGCGATCTCGACTTTAAGATGCCGTTTGATCCGGCAGTTCTTGATGATCTGCTTGCACAGGATCTCACGATGAAGGAGATCTCAGAGTATCTTGGGATCAGCCCCTCCACCCTGAGGGAGTACCGGCATGTTCTGGATGAACAGAAGGATACCACCCTTGATCCCTATCTTGAACGCATCCGCGATGTGATGGAGGATCGGGATTTAACCGAACAGATGACACTTGCCGTCACGAGGGACAGCCTTGGTGATGCAATTGATATAACCGAAGCTGAGATGATCGATCTCAGCTAACCTTTTTTACTCTCTTCACCCGATCTTCTTCTCATGTATCTCTCATATTACGGACATTCCTGTATCCTTATCGGGGGATCAAAGCGTGTACTGATCGATCCCTTCATCCCATCCGGAGCTCCTCCCCCGGATTGTGATATCGTCTGTGTAACGCATGGCCATGCCGATCACCTCGGAGAGACGGTTTCACTGAAACGCCCGACGGTTGCACCAAATGAGCTTGCAAAGTACCTTGCAGCCCGTGGTGTTTCTGCGGAAGCACTGAATATCGGAGGGAGTATTGAGCTGGATGGTGTTTCGATCTCGATGACGCAGGCTATCCATTCCTCCTGGATTGAGGATGCCGGTGGCGGCTACTATGGCGGACCTGCTGCCGGGTATATCATCAGAATGGATGGCGTGACGATCTACCATGCCGGGGATACCGCACTCTTCTCTGATATGAAGCTGATCCGGGATCTCTACCATCCCGATGTAGCCCTGCTCCCGATCGGGGATCGGTTCACGATGGGGCCGGATGAGGCGATGATTGCCGCCTCATATATCGGGGCGCCTCTTGTCATTCCGATCCACTATAATACATGGGATAAAATCGCCCAGGATCCAGAGTCATTCAGGAATGCAATCGAGAAGACAACAGATATGCGGGTTGCCATTCTTGCTCCGGGAGAGCAGATTCGCATTGCAGATACGAACACTCATCAGTGATTGGGAGAAAGGGTAATCTGATGAAATGGTATCTGATCTGTGTATCGCTACTCCTTCTCCTGACGGCAGGCTGTGTCGGAGAGATGGAACCGGCAGCAGAAGTTGCTCCTCTTGCAGGGGTCTGGGTGCATGATTCCAACAATCCGGTCTTCCTCTTCCAGTTCAATTCGAACGGAGATGCAGATGTCGTCTTTATGTCGATTGAGGACCCGAATCGGCCCGGCTATGCGGAGGTTGTCTCCGGAAGATGGGATGCATCTCCCGACTCCCTTGCGATCACCTATACAGCTCCTCTCTCCGGGAATGTGGTGACCCTCCATTTAGAGAAGTCCGGAAAATTCCTGGTACTGACCGGTGCAACGACTGCGGATGGCCGGACATTAAATATTGAAGATCTTGAAGGAATCAGGTTCATCAGGGGCGAGTCGTACTCAGCCGCCCTGATGAGCGATTATCAGGTTGCTATTCTTTAGGATGACCGGTAGTACTCCGCAAGGAGCGCCTCCTGGTATGCTTCTTTCTTTTTTGTCGGGATATAATTGAACCGGGCAACCCTGAGCATGAGCTCGTCTGCGATCGCCTGTTTACTGGTGAGTTTTAATTTCTTCACTTCTTCGATGATCCAGTCGAGTTTGTCGATACCTGTCTCCTTGCCGTCAACGAGGATCCTCTTTATCAAAATCTTATCCGGTGGGGTTCCCCCGCAGATTGTGCAGTAATCACCTTCATCTGCCATCTGTTTACTCCTTGATCATGGTGAGCGACATCTTGAACTTCGTGATTGCCGAGAGGGCATGCGGGGCATTTGCCGGGAAGATGATCGAATCGCCGGTCTTCATCTCAAAGGTCTTCCCTTCAAGCCAGATCTCGCATTCCCCGTCCAGGATGGTGACAAGGGCATCAAAGGGTGCGGTATGTTCCGAGAGTCCCTCATCTTCGTCAAAAGAGAAGATGGTGATGTTGCCATGTTTCTGCTTGATCACCATCCTGCTTGCTACTGTTCCATCCTGGTACTCAACAAGCTCATCCAGCCGGATCACTTTTCCCTTTATGTCATCACTCATATTCCAAGCTCCTTTCTCTTTGCCTCGATATGTGCGGCGATTCCGTCGACCGCTTTTACCGGGTCCGGCTCAACCGAGAGGACTCCGCCGGTTAATCCTTTGAGGTCTTCTGTTAAGAGTTTTACCAGACCCGGTGCTCCGGTCACGGTTGGAATCGGGTTCACATAGGTGTAGAGGCCAAAAGCAAGGGCAAAGATTGCATCGATGGTTGCCTTCTGCTCCATGTATTCGGGTGCAGCAGCGGCAACCGGGAGCTGTGTGACTGCTACTCCGAGTGCATCGGCTAGTGCCTTGATCAGGTCGGCACACCTCCCGGTATCGGTGCAGGTGCCAAAGGAGAGGACCGGGGGAATCCCGAGTGTCGTGCAGAGTTGTGAGAGGCCGGGACCCGCCCGGTCTTTCGCCTCGAGGGAGGCAAGCCCGGCGACCTGAAGGGCGGCTGATCCGCACCCCATTGCGATGACAAGGATATCGCGCCTGATCAGCTCTTCGGCGATGGCTACGGTATGGATATCCTGGCCGTGATCCCTCAGTGTTGTGCAGGAGACGAGGCCGCAGACCCCTCGTATCGTTCCGTCTTTGATCACATCCAGAAGCGGGTCGAGCGATCCGCCGAGTGCGGCGACGATGCTTTCAGGTGAGAACCCGGCCACTGCGGTTCGTGTCGGGAGGCCGGGTACGGGGGTGACTGTTGCCCTCCGTTTCTGGAAGTTGTCTATTCCCATCCTGATCAGCTTCTCAGCCTGTTTGTCTGCATTGATCGGCTCGTAATCCTCGCGATCCGTTTCACCTTCGAAGGCGACGAGCTGGCTCACCGGGACAAGCCGGAAGTGGTACTTCTCTGCATAGAGCGGATCCATCGGGAGCGAGCAGTTCATATCGGCGACGAAGACATCGACAGCACCGGTTGCCAGTACCGCCTCCTGCATGATCCAGTTCCCGGTGAATCCGGAGAAGACATCATCCATCTTCCACCGCTGGATCATCTCCTGCCCAGTCTCGATATTTGCGATGATCCGGAGCCCCTTTGCCCCGACGTCCCGGGCAGCCTTCTGGAGATCCTGCCGCCGGGCAGCCTCAACAAGAGCAAAGCCAAGGAAGGGTTCATGGCCGTTAGGGAGGATGTTGACGTAGTCGGGGTCAAGAACGCCGAGATCGACCTTCACCTCATGCGGCCGTGGTATCCCAAAGAGGATGTCCTGAAGCGATTCAAGGACGATCTGGCTCTGGTATGCCATTGCCACCCCAAGACGCATCGCTTTCTTTGCGAGCGAGACATAGTATCCATCCACACTCGTCAGCGATGATCCGGTTGCCAGCACCATCTCGCCGTAGATGCCGCCGGGGAAGATCCCAAGTTCACGCCAGACCTTCTTCCGGTCTTCCGGGGCAAGCATCTCGACAATCCGGCTCTCTTCATGCGATCTCCTGTGGAACTCATCCTGGAGGAAGTCACAGAGTGCATGGATGTCTCCGGTGATGCCAAGCCTTTTTTTGAAGGCAGCCAGTTTTTCAGGCTCCTGAATCGTGAATGGCCCTTTGCCATCTGCTGCCTCCCTGAGTGTCCTGATAGTCTCTTCACAATGGTACTGGTAGGTCGATGCACCCATCACGTTCCTGAGGAGCATCATCCGCATCGCCATCCCATCCGCCGGGATGCCGCAGACGCCGCGTTTGTCTGATGCCGCATCTGCCCGGCAGGGGCCGTTTGAACAGAAGTCGCACCGCACACCGCCCGTGCAGAACTTGCACCTGGTATCCGGGCTTGACCCAAGCCCCTGGGCTTCATACCGATCCCAGACATTGGACATGCCGTCTTCTTTCAGCCGTTCATAAACTCTCTTCACTGAGTCATGGTAGGATATCCGTGTTGCATCCATTGTTTCTCACCCTAATTCGGAGATAGTGTTGATGCGTCATAAGGTTTTTCCATATCCTGAAGGTGAATCCGGGGATGTCTGCCATGACCATCCCTTTCATAGTATCTCAGGAAGAAGGAATCATCATGGATACGATCATCAACTGGAATGAACTCTGGAAAGCAATTCATGTCAGCTCACGTCTCCGTACAGAAAAAGATAGAGATCCGGGGAAGATCTGGAACAGTAAGGCGCATGCATACAGCCGGATCACCCGTGATGAGAAAGCATCGACGAAACAGGAGCTCTCGATGCTCGATCTCTCACCGACCGATACTGTTCTTGATATGGGGGCTGGAACCGGGCGGCTGACTGTCCCGATTGCAGGCATGGTATCCCATGTTACAGCCCTTGATGCATCTGAAGGAATGCTTTCACATCTGAAGGAGCGGATGGCAGAAGAAGGGAGGACGAATTACTCCTGTGTGGTGAAGCGGTGGGAGGATGTTGTGATCGGCAGCGATATCCCGGTGCATGATGTGGTGGTTGCCGCCTTCTCGCTCGGCTTCTATGATGTCGGGGCGGCCCTTTTGAAGCTGGATGCAGCTGCCCGCCGCTCGGTTCACCTCTTCTGGCATATAGGGCCCTGGCGGGAGCCTGAGGAGATGGCACTCTATACAGCCGTCCACGGGGAAGAGGGGAGCCGGCAGGTGGGGTACCCGGATGCCCTCTTTCTGGTGAACATCCTGCACGGGCTTGGTATCTATGCTGATATCAGGATCTACCGGGCTGTCTGGGAGACGGTATATGAGTCTCCACAAGAGGCGGCAGAGCAGTGGATCACGATGCATGCACCGGGCTTTGAGGATCTCGATCTCGTCACCCGGCACTTTGAAGAGAGGTTGCAGAAGGATGATGACGGCGGGTTCCGGGAGACCTCTGTCAGGACGACGGCGATGGTGTCATGGAGGAAGGGGGAGTGATGGGAAGAGAGAGGGAGGTGTTAATTTAATTGTTCAGGAAAAAGTGCTGTCTGAGTACACTTTTTGGATGGAAAAAGTGTCATTGAAGTACACTTTTTCGAAGATAGGACATAGTGTATTCCCTAAATATGGGTGTAGAGAGACTCCTATTTGAATGATGATCGAAAAATCTGGTTCATAAGCCAGTCCTGAATATTTGTTGCAATATGACTAAAAAGATATTATGATGATATGAGTAGGATAGATATATGAGTGTTTCAATCCCTGTTTCACCGGAGATTAAAACCCGGCTGGATAAGATAAGGAGGCCGGGGGAGTCGTATGAGGAGGTTCTGGGGAAATTACTCGATGATCATGATGATCTGGATACTTCTCTCTGTTCAGGATGGGCAAAAAGGGCAGAGGAAGTCATTTCTGAATACCGAAGGGGTGAAACCCTGAATGAAGACGATATTATAAAAAAATATAAACTCTATGGATGAGTGTTATCCCCTTTTCATCTCCTCGGGGAGCGGCTGTATCCGGGCCGGAGATCCGACTGCCATCATCCCGGCCGGCACATCGTGGGTAACTACCGATCCTGCTGCAACGGCCGCCCCCTTTCCGATGGTGACGCCGGGGAGGATAATGGCGGCCGCACCGATTGTGGCATAGTCCTCGATCACCGGCCCCTCAAGCCGGGGTTTTCCTGATGGCGGGTAGCGGTCGTTTGTCAGGGTGACATGCGGGCCGATGAAGACATGATCCCCGATTATGGTGTGGGTCGGGATGAATGCCATGCTCTGGATACTCACATGTGATCCGATGGTGCAGTTCCCCTCAATGATAGTCCCGGTACCAACCGAGGTCTCATCTCCTATGATTGTCTTCTCGCGGATCAGGACATTATGGCCGGTATTGCAGCGATCCCCGAGGGTGACATCCGCATAGAGGATGGTGCCGGACCGGAGGGTCACGCCTGCGCCGATTATGGTGCCGGGGTGATCCCCTCTCCCGATATAATCGCGTGAAGGAAAACCGATAGTGACCGGCTCAAAGACGGTGAGGGATTCGCCGATGGTATTGGTGCCGTATTCGATCATCTGAAGAGAGATGAGCGGGGAAGGGAGAAAAAGGGAGGGGGTTTGTGTCATATACAAAAATGGGTGGAAATGAATACTGGTACTATATGGTAGCTGCTCTCCTGTTCACCCGACTAACCTGCAGCTCGCTGTTCATGACCAATTTCCTTCCCTCCTCAGGCGAGATCGAAGCGATCCAGGTTCATCACTTTTGCCCATGCGGCCACAAAGTCATGGACAAACTTCTCCCCTGCATCTGCTGCTGCATACACCTCGGCCAGAGCCCGGAGCTGGGCATTGGATCCGAAGATGAGATCGACACGGGTGCCGGTCCATTTGAGTTCGCCTGTCCTGCGATCACGGCCTTCAAAGAGGTCTGCATCCTTTGATACTGGTTTCCACTCGGTCTTCATGTCGAGGAGGTTTACGAAGAAGTCGTTTGTGAGCGTCTCCGGTTGTCTGGTGAAGACGCCGTGTTGCGTCTGTCCGTAGTTAGTGTTCAGCACACGCATTCCGCCGACAAGCACTGTCATCTCGGGTGCAGTAAGGTTCAGCAGCTGTGCCCTGTCAACGAGCAGCTCTTCTGCAGTTACGGCATAGCGGGTCTTCTGGTAGTTGCGGAAGCCGTCCGCCTTCGGTTCAAGTAATGCGAAGGATTCCGGATCGGTCTGCTCCTGCGAGGCATCGGTGCGTCCCGGCGAGAAGGGGACTGTCACGGTATATCCGGCATTCTTCGCGGCCTTTTCGACCCCGGCACACCCGGCAAGGACGATCAGATCAGCAAGTGATATCCTCTTCCCACCTTTCTGTGCATTGTTGAATGCTGCCTGTGTCTCTGTGAGCGTCTTTTGTACCTTTGCCAGGCGGCCGGGCTCGTTGATTTCCCAGTCTTTCTGCGGCAAAAGGCGGATACGTGCACCATTGGCGCCGCCCCGCTTGTCTGATCCACGGAAGGTGGAAGCCGATGCCCAGGCGTAACTCACGAGTTCTGAAACTGAAAGACCTGATGCGAAGATCTGCTCCTTGAGAGCGGCTATATCCTCTTCATCAATCAGTTCATGATCAACTGCCGGGATCGGGTCCTGCCAGATCAGATCGACTTTTGGAACCTCCGGGCCGAGATAGCGGGAGCGGGGGCCCATATCCCGGTGTGTCAGTTTGAACCATGCATGAGAGAACGCCTCGCCGAAGACTTCAGGATTCTCAAGGAACCGGCGTGATATCTTCTCATAGACGGGATCGAAGCGGAGCGAGAGATCGGTCGTCAGCATAGAAGGGGCATGCCGCTTTGAGGGATCATGTGCATCCGGAACCGTCCCGGCGCCTCCGTCACCTTTTGGCTTCCACTGGTACGCACCGGTCGGGCTCTTTGTCAGCTCCCAGTCATGAGCGAAGAGTATCCTGAGGAAGTTGCTGCTCCACTTCGTCGGCGTGTTCGTCCAGGTGACCTCAAGGCCGCTGGAGATGGTGTCGCCGCCTTTCCCGGTACCAAAGCTGCTCTTCCAGCCCAGCCCCTGCTCCTCGATAGGGGCGGCTTCGGGCTCGGGGCCGACATGGTCTGCCGGGCCGGCGCCGTGACATTTTCCGAAGCTGTGCCCACCGGCAATGAGTGCAACAGTCTCCTCGTCAGTCATCCCCATGCGGGTGAAGGTCTCGCGGATATCCCGTGCGGCTGCGATCGGATCCGGGTTGCCGTTTGGTCCTTCGGGGTTGACGTAGATCAGACCCATCTGGACGGCTGCAAGGGGGTTTTCCAGGTCACGGTCTCCGGAATACCGTTCATCACCCAGCCACTCGCCCTCTGATCCCCAGTAGACTTCTTCTTCAGGCTCCCAGGCATCCTCACGTCCTCCACCATAACCATATGTTTTGAAGCCCATCGACTCCAGGGCAACATTTCCGGCAAGGATCATGAGATCGGCCCAGGAGATCTTCCTCCCGTACTTCTGTTTTACCGGCCAGAGAAGCCGGCGTGCCTTGTCGAGATTGATGTTGTCAGGCCAGCTGTTGAGGGGCGGAAATCGCTGCTGGGCAGACCCGGCGCCGCCCCGCCCATCGCCTACGCGGTACGTTCCGGCACTGTGCCATGCCATTCGGATCAGCAAGGGTCCGTAATGCCCAAAGTCCGCTGGCCACCATTCCTTTGATTCTGTCATCAGCGACTTCAGATCCTCCTTGACGGCCTTCAGGTCGAGTGTTTTGAACTCTTCGGCATAATTAAAATCCCTGCCCATCGGATTGGACTTTTCGGAGTGCTGGTGCAGCACCTTCAGGTTCAGGAGGTCTGGCCACCAGTCCTGTATCGTCCTCCCTTTTCCGCTCACCATTGGATTTACTCCGCCCATTTGAGCACTTTTATCTTTATCGGTCATAGTAGCATCTCCGGACTATCTGTTGGGTAGATATCCTTCAGAAAACGGTTATTTTACCTGGCTATCCATCCATTTGGATTTTTCTCTGTGGGTTTATCCGTTCTCAGTCTTTTACATGAAACTCTCATGTCATTAACCTAACGGTGTAGGTCATAAAATAACATAAAATGCAAAAAATCGAGAATCTGTCAATTTCAGGTCATTTAGAGGTTAATTGTATTCTCTTACCATTCGTGATGATAACAAATCCCTATGTTCACACCATCTACTCCCTAAAAAATGCTTGTATGCCTGATACTCAACAAATAAATAACTCTGGTTCGAATAATTCTCTTATGAATGCTCAGGACCATGCAACAAAGCGCATCGCTGTTCGTCCAGGTACCTGGGAGGATCTAAAACGGTTGCGTGAACCCGGCCAGACATATGATGATGTTATCGTGGGTCTGATCCGCGAAGGAAATCGGAACCGGCTGTATGATGAAACAGATCGGATAATGAGCCGGGGTAGATTCGTGGAGCTTCCCCGTGACTTATAGGCTTCTTATTGATGAGGCTGATGCTCTTCCTTTTATAACAAATCTTCCGGCAAAAAGCCGCCGTATTATTCTTAAAAAATTGCTTTCTCTCGATAAAAAAACCCTTTCCCCGGAACTAGCGGGGATAAAGAGCTGATTAAAGCACCGAAGGGCCGTTCAGATGAAAAAGTGTATCGTCTTCATATAGCTCATAGTTTCACGGCCTTCTATCGGATTGACAGGGTCGATAAGTTGGTATTTATTACTGAAATAATGACCATTGAGCAGGCACACAAGAAATACGATCGCCTTTGATGGTTTCTTCGATTGTTAAGAACTCGCAGAATAGCTATTTCAGTGTAAATGGTAACTATCTCCTTCCCCTCCTCCAAACACCGGGCACTCTGTCACGCACCTGCTGCACCGGATCGTCGCCGTCTTCGCAATCCACGGAGCGAGCGGCGCCATGCATCTGAGGAGGAGCTGCCTGCCGATCAGCCATTTGACTATC
>Ga0163225_100020_pt1 | contig 48498 bp, 37 predicted proteins | sample MSEWel2016_04_06_2_FD_113145 | JGI IMG/M metagenome (GOLD analysis project Ga0163225, IMG submission 113145) | Subsurface microbial communities from deep shales in West Virginia, USA - MSEEL Well Study Marcellus 5H_2016_04_06 ... | reverse complement strand
GGAAGCCGGCGCAATGATGGGTTCTGGTGGTATGGTTGTAATGGATGAGGATTCCTGTATGGTTGATGTTGCCAGATTTTTCTTAAACTTTACTGAGAGTGAATCCTGCGGTAAATGCACACCATGTCGTGAAGGTACAAAAAGAATGCTGGAGATTTTAAATAGAATTACATCAGGTGAGGGAAAAGATGGAGATATTGAGTTATTATTAGAATTAGGAGATCATATTAAGAACACTGCACTTTGTGGACTTGGTCAAACAGCTCCTAATCCAGTTTTAAGTACAGTTAGATATTTCCGGGATGAATATGAAGCTCATATTCATGATCATACCTGTCCTGCTGGTGTTTGTACTGATTTAATCGATGCCTATGTAATTGATGAAGAAGCCTGTATTGGCTGTGGAAAATGTGCGAAAGTATGTCCTGTAGAAGCAATAAGTGGAGAAATTAAGAGTCCATTTACAATAGATGCTGATGTTTGTATTGCCTGTGGAGCCTGTGAGCCAGAATGTCCTGTAGACGCAATTTCACAGGGATAAACTCTATAATAGGAGGGAAATTAATGAGTAAAGTTAAAATAACAATAGATGAACAGACTGTAGAAGTTGAAGAAGATAGTACATTATTAAAAGCAGCAGAAGAGATTGGGGTGGAAATACCCACTTTATGTTATCATCCTGATTTAAGTTTACACGGAGCCTGTAGGGTATGTGTAGTAGAGGATGAAGAAAGCGGAAAATTACTGGCTTCCTGTGCAACTCCGGTTAGAGATGGAATGACAATTAACACAAGAAGTATGAAAGCTAGAAAAGCTAGAAGAAAAAATGTTGAATTACTGCTGGCAAATCATCCTAATGATTGTCTTGGCTGTGACCGAAATAATCACTGTGAACTGCAGGATATTACTTATAAATTAGGTATTCAAAAAGAAGATGTTGAAATATTTGCTGGTGAAAAAAGTGAATATGAATTAGACAATGTTGGGCCTGCATTAAAAAGGGATCCAAATAAATGTATTTTATGTGGACGCTGTGTCCGTATTTGTGAAGAAGTTCAGGGTGTTTCTGCTCTGCAGTTTACTGGGCGTGGTTTTGATTCAATTGTAAGCACAGCTTTTGATCTACCACAGGCCGAGATAAATTGTGCTAACTGTGGGCAGTGTGCAACAGTATGCCCTGTAGGGGCAATTACAGAGATCAGTGAAATCGATAAAGTCTGGGCTGCCCTAGAAGATGATGATAAACATGTTATTGTACAGACTGCCCCTTCAGTTCAGGCAACTTTAGGTGAAGAATTTGGGCTGGAAACTGGCACAGTAGTTACCGGTAAAATGGTTGCATCTTTAAGACGTTTGGGCTTTGATAAGGTGTTTTCAACAGATTTTGCAGCTGATCTGACTATCTTAGAAGAAGGCAGTGAATTTTTAAAGAAATTAAATGGCGAAGGAGAACTCCCACATATTACTTCCTGCTGTCCGGGTTGGATTAAATATGCTGAGCATAATTATTCAGATTTATTAAAACACTTATCTTCAGCTAAATCTCCAATGCAGATGTTTTCAGCTCTGGGTAAAACTTATTATCCAGATCAGACTGGAGTTGATCCTGAGAAAATCTATACAGTAGCTGTAATGCCCTGTACAGCAAAGAAATTTGAAAAAGATAGAGAAGAAATTAATGGTTCTGATTTTAAAGATACAGATGCGGTTTTAACAACTAGAGAATTTGCAAGGATGATTAAAGAAATGGGAATTAATTTTAATCAACTACCAGAAGAAGATTTTGATGAACTAATGGGAGAATCCACTGGTGCTGGGACTATTTTTGGTACTACAGGTGGAGTTGCTGAAGCTGCGGTTAGAACTGTAAAAGAAAAATTAACAGGAGAACCTTTAAAAAGATTGAACTTAGGTTTTAGAGGTATTAATCAAGCTGAAGTTAGGATTGGAGATCGTTTAGTTAAAGTAGGAATTGCAAATGGCCTTGGTAATGCAGAGAAATTATTGGACAGAGTAAGAGCAGGAGAATGTGACCTGGATTTTATTGAAGTTATGGCCTGTCCTCACGGTTGCGTTGGTGGTGGTGGACAGCCTCGTCCAGCTACAAATGAAAAGAAAGAAAAACGGGGACAGGGTCTGGCCGCTATTGATGATACAAGTAAAATTAGAAAATCACACGAAAATCCACAGATCATCAAATTGTATGATGAATTTTTAGGTGAACCTTTAGGTGGAGAATCACATCACCTCTTGCACACTAAGTATAAAGCAAGACCTAAAAATTAATAAAGTGAAATAGTTGTATCAGCTTAAGATTAAGTATTTACTATCCAGAGTCGTTCTGATGAAATTACATCAGGACGGCTTTTTTGTTTAATGATAGAAATTAATACATATAATTGCTTGTCTTGACAACAAAACTATAGTTGAGTATAATGAAGAGTAGAGTCAATATTCGCAAAATTGACACCCTAAATATTTAAGGATATTATTTTAATTATTAATTAGGGGTAACCGGAAGAAAAGGAGGGCTAAATTAACTTAATTATTTTATTAAAAATAACAGGGAGGTTGATTTAATTGAAAAAATTATTTTCTCAATTACAGCGTATTGGTAAGTCTCTGATGCTTCCAATTGCAGTTTTACCAGCTGCTGCTTTGTTACTCAGACTTGGTGCAGGTGATGTTTTTGATATTCCTTTTGTAATGGCTGCTGGTTCTGCAATTTTTGATAATCTGGCCTTATTATTTGGTATTGGTGTTGCAGTCGGAATTGCTCATGACAGTTCAGGTTCTGCAGGTTTAGCTGGAGCAGTTGGTTATCTTGTGATAACTAATGGTACCCAGGCTATTAATTCTGATATTAATATGGGAGTTTTAGCCGGTATTATTGGTGGTTTAACTGCTGGTGCTTTATATAATCGCTATCATGATATTGAATTGCCTGACTTTTTGGGCTTTTTTGGCGGCCGTCGTTTTGTACCGATTGTAACCGGTGCTGCAGCTGTTGTGCTGGCAGGAATATTTGGTTTTATCTGGCCTCCAATTCAAAATGCTATCCAGCTTGCAGGTCAGTGGATAATTGATGCCGGGGCAGTTGGAGTTTTTGTTTATGGATTCTTAAATCGATTATTAATTCCACTGGGACTGCATCATGTTATTAACAGTTTTATCTGGTTTGTATTTGGAGAGTTTACTACTGCAGCTGGAGAAGTTGTTACTGGAGATCTTTCCCGCTTCTTTGCCGGTGACCCTTCAGCAGGATTTTTTATGTCCGGATTTTTCCCAATGATGATGTTTGGATTACCTGCTGCAGCTTTAGCTATGTATCATTCTGCTAAGCCAGAAAATAAAGCAGCAGTTTCAGGTATTTTTTTAAGTGTAGGTCTGACTTCATTTTTGACAGGAATTACAGAACCAATTGAATTTGCATTTATGTTTCTGGCACCAGTACTATATTTAATCCATGCTATTTTAACCGGTTTATCACTGGTTATCACCTATGTACTTGGTATTCAGCATGGTTTTGGATTTTCTGCAGGAGCAATTGACTACTTCCTAAATTATGGACTTGCAACCAGGCCGCTCTGGATTATTCCAATTGGGATTGTATTTTTTATAGTCTATTATTTATTGTTCCGTTTTGCAATTGAGAAATTTGATATTCCTACTCCTGGACGTCTTGGTTCAGAAGCTGTTGATTCTGGTATGAGTGTAATGCCTGAAACACAGCAGCAGAAACAGGGATCAGCCGAATCTAGGGCAGGTGGAAAAAATAAACCACGAGCTTATATTGAAGCCCTTGGTGGTAAGGAAAATATTAAAAGTATAGAGGCCTGTATCACCAGACTTCGTCTTGAACTTAGCGACACTTCTAAAATTGATGAGCAGACATTACAGCAGCTTGGAGCAACTGGTGTTTTAAAAGCAAACAAAAACAATGCTCAGGTAGTAGTAGGAACAAAAGCAGAAATGATTGCAGATGATATTAAACAGGAATTAAAGGTAATGGAAGGATAATTATCTCAATTATATTATTAAGCCGGAGCCTAAAAACTCCGGCTTAAACTTTATTTAAAAATAGTTAATTTAGACGGGAAAGAAGGTATATAGATGGTCAAAAGATTATTAAGTTCCAGCAGCTCAGAACTTTTAAATTATAATAAAGAGGAATTGCTGCAGTCAATTAAATTATCGGAAGGAAGAACTATTGTTTCTGAAGTAATAGGAGAAGAATCTCTATTTAGAGATTTAAGTAACGCAGAAGTAGCGGCAGCTTTTGGCGCAGATATTTTGCTATTAAACTTATTTGATCTGAACCAACCTTATTTTAAAAATATTAAAGAGGGGAATGCCGCCGAAATAGTTAAGGAAATAAAAAGATTATCTGGACGCCCCTTAGGAATTAATCTGGAACCGGTAAATAAAGAAAACAATGAGGCTGATCATTTTGTAAAATTGAGTTCCGGACGTAAAGCGGTTCTACAAAATATCGAACTTGCTGTTAAGGCTGGTTTTAATATAATTACTTTTACAGGTAATCCATCTGTGGGGGTTAGTAATCAGGCAATAATCGAGGCAGTTAAAATTGCAGATCAAAATTTTGGGGATCAGATTATAATAACGGCTGGAAAAATGCATATGGCCGGAATAGATGAAGATTATCTGGCTGCAAAATATATTGATTCTTTAATTTCAGCTGGAACAGATATTATTTTACTGCCAGCAGTTGGCACGGTTCCCGGGATCGACTTAAATTCTCTTAAGGAAATAATTAAGTTAATTCATAATCGAGGTAAATTAGCTTTAACTGCAATTGGTACTTCCCAGGAAAGTGCTGATCAGGAAACTATTAGAGAAATTGCACTGATGAGTAAAATGGCAGGTGCAGATATTCAGCATATTGGGGATGCTGCTTATGGGGGTATAGCTTTACCAGAGAATATCCTAACTTTATCTAAAACAATTAGAGGAAAAAGACACAGTTATCGCAGAATGGCCCTTTCAATTAATCGTTAATTAAAAATAATATATTTTTTTAGAACGGTAAAAAAGCAGATTTTAGAGCTGGTATTAAAGCAGAATTAGTGTTATAAAAATTTTTAAAAATCACTTGAAAAAACTAATAAACACTGATATTATTAAAGAAAATGAATATTTTTTAGAGTGTAACTGTTAAATCAGGCATAATCTAGGAAGGGATAACTTTGATTTATTTAGTAAATCTTATCTTTTTCTGGATTTTTTTAATATCAGGAAATTATACTTGGATGATTACAGCCACTTATTTTTGCCAGTAGTATATAATTTTTGAGGGGGCTTTTATGGCTGCAGCTGAGAAATATATTATCAAAAAGATATTTAATAATAATGTTATTCTGGCAGAAGATATTTCTTCTGAACGAGAACTTATTTTTATCGGAAAAGGTATTGGTTTTTCTCGTAAAAATGGAGATCAAATAACAAAATCTGAACTTAAAATTGACAAGGAATTTGCTCCAATTAAAGGTGAGAAGAGAGAAAATTATATTCAACTCTTAGAAGAAGTTGATAGTAAAATAATTGGAATAACTGAAGAAATTATTGCGATGGCCAGTCAAGAATTAAATGAAGAATTAGATCAGCATATTAGAATTGGGCTGGCTGATCATATTGCTTTTTCAATAAAAAGGATAAAAGACGGAATAGAGGTTGCCAATCCATTTTTAGCAGAAACGAGAACTTTATATAATGAAGAATATAATGTGGCAGAGAAAGCGGTTAAAATGATTTCAGATAGATTCGATTTAGATATTCCCGAAAGTGAAGTTGGTTTTATAACCCTGCATATTCATGGAGCTAGAAATGAAAGAGGAATTTCTAAAACTTTAAAAAACACCTCGTTAATTAAAAAACTGGTAACTAAGGTGGAAACAGAACTTGGCGAGGATTTGGCTTATGAAAGTTTAAACTATGCTCGTTTAGTCAATCACCTCCGTTTTGCTCTGGAGAGAATAGAAACCGGGGCTTCCAATCCGAATCCACTTTTAGAAAATATTAAGGAAAATTTTGATTTTTCCTTTAAACTTGCAGAAAAGCTTGCTATAATAATAGAGGGAAAATTTGATTATCAGGTACCAGAATCTGAAAAAGGTTATTTAGCTCTGCATCTGCACAGATTAAAAAGAGATCTTGAAACATGAAATTTAATATTAAATTTATAATTTAGCGTGTTACTGTTAAATCAGGCAAAAGCTGATTAGATAGGAGAGTTTAATTTAGAGACTCTATTCTATCTGGTCAGCTTTTTTGCTTTTATATATATTATATCTATAATCAGTATAATTTTAAAAGGAGGATCTTTTAATGAAAGGATTTAAAAATTTACAGAAAATAGGTAGAGCGTTAATGACCCCTGTTTCAGTTTTGCCTGCTGCTGGTATTTTAGTGGCTGTTGGTAGATTACTGCAGGAACAGAGTGGTCTTGTTGTTGATGTTGGTCAGGTAATGTTTAATAGTGGAATTGCTATTTTTGAACAATTACCCTTGATTTTTGCTCTTGGTGTCTCAATCGGTTTTGCAGGAGATGCTGTTGCAGCTCTGGCTGCTGGAGTTGGATTTGTCATTTTCTCTAAAGTACTTGAAGTTATGGCAGGTATAATTAATATTTCGGAAAAAACAGGTGGAAGTATTGAGGCAATTAACACTGGTGTTTTTGGTGGTATTGTAATCGGAATTATTGCAGCCCAGATGTATAAAAAATTTCATAGTACTGAGCTGCCGCCGTACTTAGGATTCTTTGCCGGTAAAAGACTGGTACCAATTGTTACTGCAGTTGGAGCAGTAGCAGCTGGTGTATCTTTATCATTTATCTGGCCGCCAATTCAGATTCAGATTAATCAATTTGCCCGTTTTGCGATGAACTCTCCTCTTGGTCCAGCACTTTATGCTGCAGGTAAGAGAGCTTTAATACCTGTTGGATTACATCATGTTTATTATCCACCATTTTTATATGAATTTGGACGTTTTACTACAGAAGCCGGTCAGGTTTTAAGAGGAGAAACAGCCAGATTTTTTGCTGGTGATCCGACTGCCGGACGTTTTATGGCTGCAGAATATCCTATAATGTTATTTGCTCTTCCAGCAGCCTGTCTGGCAATGTATTTGCGAGCTAAAAACAAAGTTAAAGTTGCTGGTATGTTATCAACTGCTGCTTTAACTTCATTTTTGACAGGAATTACAGAACCAATTGAATTTTTATTCATTTTTGTAGCTCCACCACTTTATTTATTTCATGTAGCCGGTGCTTTTATTTCTGGACTTTTAACAAATTACTTTAATATTAGAATTGGCTATACTTTTTCAGCCAGTGCTATTGACTATGTTTTAAGTCTTTCCAATCTGGGTAGTCCCTGGATGTTCTGGCTGGTTGTAGGTCCAATAATGGCAGTTTTATATTTTGCAGCTTTTTATGTCACAATCCCACTTTTTGATTTTAAAACCCCCGGACGCGGCAGTGATGAAGTAGTAACTGAAGAAACCGAAACCTTTGATAAAGATAAAAGAGCGGAAAATGTTCTTGCTGCTCTGGGTGGAAGTGAAAACTTAGAAAGCGTAGATGCTTGTATTACACGGTTAAGACTGGAAGTAGTTGATAATAGTCAGGTTGAGGAAGAAGAATTAAAAAAATTAGGTGCCTCTGGAGTTATGAAATCTGGAAGCAGTGTTCAGGTAGTATTTGGACCGGAATCTGATGCGTTAAAAGATAAGATTAAAAATATAATGTAGTAGAGATATATCTCTGATTTATATGTTCTGCTGTAAAAACAAAAGAAAATGTATTATAATAAATAAAAGGAGGCGGTTTAATGTTTAATATATTTAAGAAAAAAGAAGAATATTTAGCAGCACCATTTGCAGGAGAAGTTAGTGAACTGCAGTATGTACCGGATGATGCTTTTGCTCAAAAAATGCTGGGAGATGGTTTTGCTATAACTCCAGAAGAAAATATTGTCAAAGCACCCTGTGCTGGCGAAATAGTACAGATTTTTTCTACCGGTCATGCGGTGGGAATTAAAACTAAAAAAGGTTTAGAAGTCCTTGTGCATATAGGGATAGATACAGTTAAATTAGATGGAGAAGGCTTTGAAAAATTGGTTAAAAATGGTGACAAAGTAGAAGTTGGAACTCCACTGATTGAGGTGGATTTAGACTTTATTAAGGAAAATGCTCCTTCAATAACTACTCCTGTTATAATTACCAATATGGAAAAGGTAAAAAGTATGGAAATTCTTAAAAAAGAAAGAGTTAAAGCTGGAGCTAAAGTTTTAAAGATAGAACTGGCTTAATCAGTTCAATTAAATTAATATTAGACTTAGAAATGGGGGATGACTGTTAATGCTTACAGTTATTCCCCTTTTTATCTTCAATTAAATTTGATATAATAAGTTAAAGTGATTTTATTCTTATTAAGGGACAGGATGATTTGCTAATGAAATTTAAAAGAATTGTAGTTAAAGTCGGCAGCAGTACTTTAAGTAATCAAAATGCAAAACTTAATTTTTCTCAAATTGATGCTTTAAGCAGACAGCTTGTTGATCTTAAAAATCAGGGACGAGAAATTATACTTGTTAGTTCAGGTGCTGTAGCAGCAGGTATGGGAGAGCTTGGTTATGCAAAAAGGCCAACTTCTATCCCCGAACAGCAGGCCTGTGCAGCAGTTGGACAGGGACTTTTAATTGGGATTTATAACAAATTTTTTAGAGAATACGGAGCTAAATGTGCCCAAATTTTACTGACCTCAAGTGATTTAGAAAATAGAAATCGTTATTTAAATGCATTTAATACTTTAAAAACTTTAATTGATCATGGAGTAATTCCGGTTATCAATGAAAATGATACAGTTGTTACCAATGAGATAAAAGTCGGTGATAATGACACTCTGGCAGCTAGAGTTGCCGGTCTGGTAGAAGCAGATTTGCTGGTTAATCTATCAGATGTTGACGGACTCTATAATTCTAATCCAAATCAAGAAAATGAGAATATAAAACTAATTTCTAAAGTGGAAAATATTACAGCTGAAATAGAAAAGATGGCCGGTGGTAAGGGCAGCCAGGTTGGAACTGGTGGTATGGAAACTAAAATTGAAGCTGCAAAAATTGCTGTCAATTCTGGTGTTGTAATGATTATTGGTCCTGGAAAAGAAAAAAATTCACTCTTAAAAATAGTTGAAATGGCTGAAAATGATAACTTTGAACTGGGAACCACCTTTTTAACAGCTAAAGAAAGACTTTCTAAAAGAAAGCAGTGGTTGAACTTTAATCTGACGCCTCTGGGAAAAATAGTAATTGATCAGGGAGCGGCAGAGGCTCTGCTAAAAAGGGGTAAGAGTTTACTTCCGGGTGGCATTGTTGAGGTTAAAGGAGATTTTAATAGTGGTGATCCGGTAACTATTAGTAACGGCAGGGTAGAGATCGGAAAAGGAATTGTTAATTACAGCTCTGAGGAGATAAAAAAGATTAAAGGTTCTCATTCAAATGAGATAGATGAAATTCTTGGATATTTTAATAAAAGTGAGGTTATCCATAGGGATAATATGGTAATAGGAGGAGATAATGATGAGTATTAGAGAAGAATTGATTTCACAGGCAGAAGCAGCAAAAAAAGCAGCGAGAAGATTAGCTAAGGCTGGTACTAATGAGAAAAATAAGGCACTAAATTTAATTGCTGATAAGCTGCTGGAAAGACAGGAAGAAATTTTAGAAATTAACGAAAAAGATATGCAGAAAGGTAGAAACAATGATTTAAGTCGAGCCTTACTGGATCGACTTAAGCTGACAGAGTCTAGAATTGAAGGTATGGCACAGGGTTTGAGAGAGGTTGCTGGCCAGGAGGATCCAATTGGAGAAGTACCTCAGATGTGGAAAAGACCAAATGGACTTCAGATCGGGAAAATTAGAGTTCCGCTTGGTGTGATAGGAATTATTTATGAAGCAAGACCTAATGTAACTGTCGATGTAGCTGGCCTCTGTTTAAAATCTGGAAATACTGTTATTTTACGTGGAGGCTCAAATGCATTTAACTCCAACCAAATTCTAACTAATATTATTCAGGATGGGCTGCAGGAGGCTGGACTACCAAAAGAAGCTGTTCAGTTGATTTCCACAACTGATCGTAAAGCTGTAGATATCTTATTTACTTTAAATGATTATCTAGATGTTTTAATTCCCCGGGGTGGAGCTGGTTTGATTCAAAAGGTAGTTAACGAATCTAAGGTGCCCGTAATCGAAACAGGTGTTGGTAACTGTCATGTTTATGTAAATAAAGATGCAGATTTGATAAAGGCCAAAAAAATTGTCTTTAATGCAAAATATTCTCGTCCTGCAGTTTGTAATGCAGCAGAGAGTCTGCTGGTCGATCAGGAAATTGCTGAAGAATTTTTACCTGAGATGGCCCGAATTTTTGCAGAAAGTGATGTTGAATTAAGAGGTTGTGAACGGACTAAAAAAATTGTTCCTAATGTTAAAGAAGCTGCAGAAGAAGATTATGCAGCTGAGTATCTAGATTATATTATGTCTGTAAAAGTTGTAGATAATTATGAGGAAGCGGTAGAGCATATTTATCAATATGGGACCAAACATTCAGAGGCTATAGTTACTGAAAACTATACTACTGCTCGTGCCTTTTTGAATGATATTGATGCAGCAGCAGTTTATGTTAATGCTTCAACCCGTTTTACCGATGGAGGTCAGTTTGGCCTGGGAGCTGAGACAGGAATTAGTACCCAGAAGCTGCATGCTAGAGGTCCAATGGGTCTTAAAGAATTAACGACTACTAAATATATAATTATGGGCGATGGTCAGATTCGCGAGTAAGCTGGAGGAGGACTCTTAAATGAAATTAGCAATTATTGGTCTGGGGAATATGGGTCAGGCTATTATAAGTGGAATTTTAAAACAGAATATTATTGAGGCTAAAAATATTATAGCAGCCGACAAAAAATTCTCTGATCCAGATTTTAAGCTTTCGGATCAGTTTTCAGAAATAGAAATTACAGAGGACAATCAGCAGGCAGTTCAGAAAGCTGATTACATTATTCTGGCAGTTAAACCACAGATAATTAAATTTGTGCTGGAAGATATCAAAAAAAATGCTGCCGCAAAAGTTATTATTTCAATTGCAGCAGGTGTAAAGACCAATATGTTGGCTCAGTATTTCGGCTCAAATGCCAAAATAATAAGAGTTATGCCCAATAATCCGGCTTTAGTCTCCCAGGGGATGAGTGCACTTTATTATTCTCTTTCTGTTGAGGCAGATGAGAAAGCTTTTGTGGAAAAAATATTCAGAGCTCTGGGAAAAACTGCAGAGGTTAAAGAAGAAAAAATGGATGCAGTAACTGGTCTCAGTGGTAGTGGGCCCGCTTATGTTTATCTGTTTATAGAAGCTTTAGCTGATGCAGGAGTTTTAAATGGACTTGATCGTCAAACTGCTCTGAAGCTGGCTGCTCAGACAGTTAAAGGTGGAGCGGAGATGGTTTTAAGCACCGGCAGACACCCGGCTGAATTAAAAGATATGGTCTGTTCTCCGGCAGGAACTACAATTGCCGGGGTTGCTGAACTGGAGGAAAATGCCTTCCGCTCAGCTGTAATTAAGGCCGTTAAAAGAGCAGTTGAACGATCTGAGGAGCTGGGAAAATAAATGGATAGCAGTTATTCAATAATTACTGAATCACCTGCTGGGACTAAAGATTTTGGCAGGAAACTGGCAGAATTAATTGAAATCCCGGCTCTGGTTTTACTTAAAGGGGGGCTGGGTACAGGCAAAACATTGATTACAAAAGCTGCCGTCTCTGCCCTGGGTTATCAGGGAGATGTTACAAGTCCTACTTTTAATCTGGTTCAGGAGTATCAGGCTGAAGTCGAGATTATCCATATGGATCTTTACAGACTTGACAGCAGTGAAGAATTATTAGATATTGGTTTTGAAGATTATTTAAATAGAGATGCACTGGTATTTATAGAATGGCCGGAACTTGCTCTACCGTTAATTCCGGCTGATTTTATTTTTATAAATATAAAAAAATTATCTGCTGAACAGAGACAAATCACCGTTCGAGGAGAAGGAGAAGAAAGCAGATTGTTAATAGAAAGGTTGAATAAAGCATGTTAATTTTAGGGATTGATACTTCTACAAATATTTTAGGACTGGCCTTAATGGAATCCGATCAACTTAAAGGAGAATATAATTTGAGCTTAAAAAGGCAGCACAGCGAAAAACTTCTGCCCTTAATGGAGCAAATTTTTGAGCTGATAGGTGTTGAAGCTGGAGATCTTGATGGGATAGCTGTGGCTGTTGGGCCCGGTTCTTTTACCGGTTTGCGGATCGGAATTACTACAGCTAAAATGCTGGCTAGAATATTTTCGATTCCGGTAAAAGGAATATCTACTTTAGAGATTATGGCCGCAGGTGCTGAAGGAGAATATCTCTTACCTCTGCTTGATGCCAGAAGACAAAGAGTTTATTATTCTTTTTATCAGAGAAATACAAATAAAGATAAATTTTTTTTAAAAGAAATTAAGAAAGCAGCAAGTGCCGATATTTCTGAACTACCGGAAATTTTAAGTAAACATCAGGATCAAGAAATTTCAATTATCGGTGAAAAAACTGCTGAAGTTAAAGAAACTTTAGTAAAAAATAATTTTAGAGTCAAAGCTTTTAGAGCCGAAAAAAATATTCCGCGGGCCGCAGTCCTGGCAGGATTAGGCCGGGACTATATAAATTCAGGTCAGAATGATGATATTTATCAATTAAAACCTGCTTACCTCAAAATACCTCAGGCAGAAATTAACTGGCAGCAGAAATATGGCAGTAAATAATATAGGAGTGAAGAAAGTGAATTATAAGGATAAATTAAAAGATAAAGATCAGGATATTTATATACTGGCTCTTGAGAGTTCCTGTGATGAAACAGCAGCTTCAGTTAATAAAAATGGGCTGGAGGTTTTATCAAATATTGTTTCTTCTCAGGTTGATTTGCACAAAAAATTTGGAGGAGTAGTCCCGGAAATTGCTTCCCGCAAACATCTGGAACTGCTGCTGCCTGTAATTGATCAGGCCCTGGCAGAGGCCGGAATTGAGTTTAAAGATTTAGATGCAGTTGCGTCTACTTATGGCCCGGGATTGGTTGGTGGACTTTTAGTGACTCTGACTGCAGCCAAGACTATTTCTCTGGCTTTAAAGATACCCTTAATTGGTGTTAATCATATTGTCGGGCATATATATGCCAATTTTATTGCCAATCATGAGATAGAAAAACCTCTGATCTGCCTCACGGTTTCTGGTGGGCATACAGATTTATTATATTTTGAAGATTTAAGAGGTTACAAGATTCTGGGAAGAACTATAGATGATGCTGCAGGTGAGGCCTTTGACAAGATTTCTCGTTTTCTGGGACTGGGTTATCCTGGTGGTCCAGCTGTAGAAAAAGCAGCCCTTTCCGGGGATAAAACGGCTATTAATTTTCCCAGAGCTGATTTAGGTGATAGTTATGATTTCAGCTTCAGCGGCTTAAAAACAGCTGTAATGAACTATGTAAATAATGAAGAACAGCGGCGAAATGAAATTGATCCTAATGATCTGGCTGCCAGTTTTCAAGAAGCAGTTGTCAACAGCCTCGTTTCTAATTTGATCAGGGCTGTTAAAGAATATAAGGTTGAGAGTGTTGTCATTTCTGGAGGAGTAGCAGCTAATCAGCGGCTTAGAGAAGTAATAGCTGAGAGACTAAAAGCATATAATTTAGAATTATATTATCCCCCCTTAGATCTCTGTACTGACAATGCAGCTATGATTGGGGCAGCTGCATACTATCAGTACCTTGAACATGATTTTGCCCCCTTAAGTATCAGTGCTGATCCATCTTTAAAATTGTAGGTGATTAAATTGAAAACTAGTCGAAGCAGAGAAGAAATACTTTTTAAAACAGTTAAAGAAGATAATATTCTGCCTATAACTTCAATCTGTAAGTTAAATTGTATCTTCTGCAGTCATAAAAATAATCCGCCTCAGGTTGAAACTTACAGTTTTGGCCATCTAGAGCTGGAATTAATTAAAACAATGATTGAATTTTTGGATCCCGAACAGCCGGTATTTATAGGAGAATCAGCCAGCAAAATTATAGAAGGAGAGCCCTTTGTTCATCCTGAGATTTATCAGATTCTCAAATATCTGCGTCAGCGCTGGCCAGAGATTGAAATTAAAATCACGACCAGTGGATCATTTATAGAGCTGGAGCAGATAGAATTGTTAAAAAATTTAGAGCCCTTAGAATTAAATATTTCTTTAAATGCTCCCGCTCCAGAGGAACGGGTTTTTTTAATGAATGATTCTCGTCCGAATAATGTTTTTAAAGTAATTTCTAAATTAAGAGAATACAATATTTTTTTTGAAGCAAGCATTGTTTCGATGCATCAGCTGCAGGGATTTGAATATTTAAAAAGAACTTTCGAATTTTTAGAAAATTATCCTCCCCAAAGTCTGAGAGTATTTATTGCTGGATTCAGCAGTTATGCAGCCGAAAATTTAGTTATTGATCAGGATGAATATTATAAACTGGCCCACTTTATTACTAAAATAAAAGGGGAATATACTTATCCGATTATTATTGAGCCCCAGCAGATTTCTTCTCTTCAGGCAGAAGTTAAGGCTGTGATGGCTGATTCAGCTGCAGAGGCCTCAGGATTAAAAGAGGGAGATATAATTGTCAAAGTTGATCAGCAGAAAGTTGAAAGCAGAGTAGATGCTTTTTATAAAATTAAAGCTGCTGTAAAGCCTGAGATAGAATTTATAAGAGAAAATAAAAAAATGTTAACAATTATCAGCAAAGAAAAGAATCAAAGTTCAGGACTAATAATGTCTTATGATTTAAGTCTGGAACAAAAAAGAAAATTGAAAGCTTATGCTGAAGAAAGTGAAAAAGAACATAATAATCATTTAACTGTAATTCTTTGTTCACAGCTGGCCTATGGTTTTTTAAAAGAATTTCTACAGCCTGATCTAAATTCAGCTCAGAATTTAGAACTGCTGCAGACAGAAAATCAATTTTTTGGAGGCTCAATTATAGCTGCGGGATTATTAACAAACCAGGATTTAATCAAATCTTTATCTAGTCTCGATAAAAAAATTGAACGTATCATTTTACCTGAGATAATCTTTGATTATTATGGCAGTGATCTCCTGGGGAACCATTACAGTCAACTAGAAGATGAATTTGGAGCAGAAGTTATATTAATTTAATAATATTTTAGCATCTGATTGCAGCCCATTAGAAAAATATTTAATGTTTTTTAAAGAATAAGAGACTTAATTGCTTCTAATAGCATTTAAATAACTTAGAAGTGCTTTTATGGCTTTTTTTAGAGTTTGATTTTCCTTTCTGTCTTAGATATTATATTTACAGTGCTTATTAGCACTCGACTCAAATGAGTGCTAATTACTATAAAAGAATATCATATTAGAAGGGGGTTATTTTTAAATGAGTATTAAACCGCTAAATGACAGAGTTGTAGTAAAACATGTAGAAAAAGATGAAGGTGAAGAAAAAACTAAGGGAGGGATTGTACTTCCTGATACAGCAAAAAAAGATGAAAAACCACAGCAGGCTGAAATTATCGCTGTAGGCAGAAACATTGCTCCAGAAGGTGAAGAAGCAGAAGTAGCTGTAGGAGATACAGTAGTCTTTGACAAATATGCTGGAACAAAGGTAGAGATTGATTCTGAAGAATATATTATTCTTTCAATTGAAGATGTTTTAGCAGTTATTGACTAGCAGCTGATAGATTTAGAATGCTGGTTTATTTTACTGTTAAATAAGTCTCACATTAAATTTTAATTTTTTACTTAAAAAATCAGTTTTAACTATACAGGAGGGATTTAGATGCCAAAACAATTAAAATTCGGTGAAGATGCACGCCGTAAGTTAGAAAGTGGAGTTTCTCGTTTAGCAAATGCAGTTAAGGTTACACTTGGTCCTAAGGGACGTAATGTACTATTAGAAAAGAGTTTTGGAGCGCCAACAATTACTAATGATGGAGTTAGTATTGCCAAAGAAATAGAGCTTAAAGATCGTTATGAAAATATGGGTGCTCAGGCAGTAAAAGAGGTGGCTACTAAAACTAATGATGTTGCTGGTGATGGTACAACTACTGCAACAGTTTTAGCAGAAGCTATTTTAAAAGAAGGATTTAAAAATGTAGCAGCTGGTGCTAACCCAATGCTTCTCAAAAGAGGTATTCAAAAGGCAGTAGAAAAATTAACTGATGAGATAGCTTCAGTTGCTAGACCAGTAGAGGGGAAAGAAGCTGTTTCTCAGATTGCTACAATTTCTGCCGGTAATGACGAAGAAGTAGGTAACTTAATCGCTGAAGCAATGGAAAAAGTTGGTCAGGATGGAGTTATTTCTGTTGAAGAATCCAAGAGTATGGGTACTTCCTTAGAGGTTGTAGAAGGTATGCAGTTTGATCGCGGGTACTCATCTCCATATATGGTAACTGATACTGATACAATGGAAGCTTCTTTAGAAGATCCATATATTCTAATTACAGATAAGAAAATTTCCAGTATTCAGGATATTTTACCATTATTAGAACAGGTTGCTCAGTCAGGTAAGAGCTTAATGATTATTTCCGAAGAAGTTGAAGGTGAAGCTCTAGCTACATTAGTAGTTAATAAGATTCGTGGAACCTTTAACTGTGTAGCTGTTAAAGCTCCCGGATTTGGTGACCGTCGTAAAGCAATGTTAGAAGATATTGCAGTTTTAACTGGTGGTACTCTAATCACTGAAGATTTAGGCTTAAAGCTTGAAAATGCAAGCATTAATGATTTAGGTCAGGCTCACAAAGTGACTATTACTAAAGATGATACAACTATTGTTGAAGGTAATGGAGATAAAGAAAAAATTAAGGATAGAATTTCTCAGTTAAGAAAGCAGATTGAAACAACTACTTCAGATTTTGATAGAGAAAAACTTCAGGAAAGATTAGCTAAACTAGCCGGTGGAGTTGCAGTAATTCAGGTTGGTGCAGCAACAGAAACTGAGCTAAAAGAAAAACAGCATAGAATTGAGGATGCTTTATCTGCTACTAGAGCAGCTGTAGAAGAAGGTCTAGTTGCAGGTGGGGGTACAACATATCTAGAAGTTATGTCTGCTCTTGCTGACCTTAATTTAGAAGGAGACGAAGGAACAGGTGTGGACATTGTCCGCAAAGCTCTGGAAGCTCCAATAAAACAGATTGCAAATAATGCAGGACACGAAGGATCTGTTGTAGTAGAAAGAGTTAAAGAAAAAGAAGCAGGAATTGGTTTTGATGCATTAAAAGGTGAATATGTAAACATGATTCAGGCTGGTATTATTGATCCAGCAAAAGTTACACGTTCTGCCTTACAGAATGCAGCAAGTGCTGCTTCCATGCTCTTAACCACTGAATGCCTTGTTGCTGATAACAGTGACGATGATGATGGCAGTGGCGGCGGAATGCCCGGTGGCATGCCCGGAGGCATGGGCGGTATGGGAGGAATGGGTGGAATGGGCGGTATGATGTAAGCCCAATAACCACTCAGTAATTTAATTTTTAAATCCAGAGATGCATTCTCTTTGATCAGAGAGTGCATCTCTTTTTTCTATTTAATAAAATATATAACCTTGATCATGCGTAATAAGATGAAGAGTTAGAGTGAAAATTTTTCTGCTCTTAAAAAAAGGATTTTTTTAATTGATAGAGAATAAATATTAATAAGAGAAAACTATTTAGCTGTGAAAGTTTAAATTAAAGTTTTTCATCATAATAATTCCCATAAGTAGTTGTTATCTAAATAAAATAATTGTACTAATAAGTTATTTACAAAATACTTTGTTTTAAATTTTCACAATTTTTTGCGAAAAGAAAAGGTTTATTTTTCAAAAAATAGAGATAAAATACAGGTGGTGGTAGTAAAAAGATAAGAAGTAAAAATAATTCATAAAAAAAGCTCAGTAGGATAAGGTGATTATATGAAAAAAAATTTCTTAGTCTATGTATTATCAGACTCTGTAGGAGAAACTGCAGAACAGGTTGCAAGAGCTGCAGCGGAACAGTATAAAGACACAGACTATGATATTAAGAAATATCCTTATGTTGAAAGCAAATCTAAAGTTGATAATATTATAGAAAATCTCAATTCAAAAAATTCAATTTTTGTCTATACTGTTGTTAATAAGGAAATATCCGAATATCTTCAGCAAAAATGTGAAGAAATAGGAGTACCATATATTGATGTTATGGCTCCCTGCCTGGATACTTTTACTAAATTTTTGGATAAGGAGCCTGTAAGAGAATCTGGAGTTATTCGCAAACTGGATGAGGATTATTTTAAAAGAGTAGAAGCTGTAGAATTTGCTGTAAAATATGATGATGGTAAGGATCCACGTGGAATTTTAAAGGCAGATATAGTCTTAATTGGGGTTTCTCGCTCCTCAAAAACTCCTTTAAGTATGTATCTTGCTCATAAAAATTACAAAGTTGTCAATATTCCGCTGGTTAAGGGTTCTAAAGTACCTGATCAATTATTTGAAGTCCCCAGAAAGAAAATTATTGGGCTGATGATTGATCCTTCTGATTTGATAGAAATTAGGAGGGAAAGAATCAGAGTTTTAGGACTTGACAACAGTGTGGATTATGTATCAGTAGAAAAGATTTATGAAGAACTGGATTATGCTGAGAGAATAATGAGAAAAATTGGCTGTCCGGTAATTGATATGACTAAAAAAGCTGTTGAAGAAGCAGCCAATCTAGTCATTGATATCATAAACGATCTTAACTAATAAAAGGAGGGATTTTGTTGAAGAAATATGTTTATGCCTTTGAAGAAGGTAAAAAGGAAATGAAGTCATTGTTGGGTGGTAAAGGTGCCAACCTTGCTGAAATGAGTAAAATTGGTTTACCGGTACCTCCAGGATTCACACTAACCACCGAAGCCTGTATTCACTACATTGAAATTGGTGAAAAGTTAGAAGACAGCCTAAAAGAAAGTATTTTTGAACATCTGGAAGATTTAGAAGAAAAAATAGGCAAAGAATTTGGTGATGTCAATGATCCTCTCTTAGTTTCTGTTAGATCTGGTGCAGTAATCTCTATGCCCGGTATGATGGATACAATTTTAAACTTAGGTTTAAATGATAAGAGTGTAGAAGGGCTTGCTAAGAAAACTTCAAACCCACGTTTTGCCTATGATAGTTACAGACGTTTGATTCAGATGTTTGGTAATGTTGTCCTTGGAATTCCAGGCTATGAATTTGATAATTATCTTGAAGATAAGAAAGATGAAAAAGGTTATGATAATGATACTGATTTAACTGTTGAAGATCTAAAAGACATTATTAAAGATTTTAAAGCTTTAATCAAAAATAGAAAAGACATAGAATTTCCACAAAAACCAGAGGAACAGCTATTGATGGCTGTTAAAGCCGTATTTAGTTCCTGGAATAATAACCGTGCTATTTCTTACAGAAATCACAATGATATACCTCATGATTTAGGTACTGCAGTAAATGTACAAACTATGGTTTTTGGCAACATAGGTGAAAAATCTGGTACAGGTGTTGCCTTTACCCGTAATCCTGCCACTGGAGAAAATAAAGTATTTGGGGAATTCCTGCTTAATGCTCAAGGAGAAGATGTTGTGGCCGGTATCAGAACTCCAAAAGATATCAAAGAATTACAGGATCTGATGCCTGATGTTTATGATGAATTTATAGAAGTAACTGAAACTCTAGAACAGCATTACAAAGATATGCAGGATATTGAATTTACTATTCAGGAGGGTGACCTCTACTTACTGCAGACCAGAACCGGTAAGAGAACTGCTGATGCAGCTGTAAATATTGCTGTTGACATGGAAGAAGAAGGATTAATTGATAAAGAAACAGCAGTAATGAGGATAGATCCAGAGGATATCAGTCAATTATTGCATCCTAACTTTAAAGAAGATGAGTTAGAAAAAGCTGATCTGCTGGCTACAGGACTTGCAGCATCTCCTGGTGCAGCAACAGGTAAAATCTATTTCAATTCAGAAGATGCAGCTGAAGCTGCTGCTGATGGTGAAGATGTAATTCTGGTTCGTAAAGAAACATCTCCTGAAGATATTGAAGGTATGGTTAAGTCCAATGGTATCTTAACCTCTCGTGGTGGTATGACTTCTCATGCAGCTGTTGTGGCTCGCGGTATGGGCAAATGCTGTGTTGCAGGTGCTGGAGATATTCAGGTTGATGAAAGTTCCAGACAGTTTTTTGTAGATGACCGAGTATTTAATGAAGGAGATTTTATATCCTTAAATGGAAGTACAGGTGAAGTTTATGCTGGAGTTGTAGAGACTACAGAGGCTCATTTAACAGAAAACTTTAAGATGCTGATGAGGTGGTCAGATAAATATCGTACAATGGGTGTCTATACAAATGCGGACACTCCCCATGATGCAGAAATAGCACTTGATTTTGGAGCAGAGGGTATTGGTCTCTGTCGGACTGAGCACATGTTCTTTGATAGTGAAAGAATAATTTCTGTTCGAGAAATGATAGTTGCTGACAGTAAGAAAAAACGAAAGAAAGCATTAGATAAGCTATTCCCTTATCAGAAAGAGGATTTTAAAGGAATCTTTAAAGTAATGCAGGATAAGACTGTAACAGTAAGATTATTAGATCCACCACTACATGAATTCCTGCCGCAAAATGATAGAGATATCAAAAATCTGGCTGATCAGCTGAGTGTTCCAGTAGATGACTTAAAACGGCTGATTGGGGAATTGGAAGAAATGAACCCCATGCTTGGACATCGCGGCTGTCGTCTGGGAATTACCTATCCAGAGATTTATAAAATGCAGGTTAAAGCAATTATCTCTGCAGCCCTGGAAGTTAAAGAAGAAGAGGGCTATAATGTGAAGGCGGATATTATGATTCCTCTTGTTGGTACAGCTAAAGAGCTAGAAATACTAAGAAAAGATTCTCTGGAAGTTGCAGAAGAACTCTTAGAAAATTCCAGTGTTGAAATTGATTATAGTATAGGTACAATGATTGAGATTCCAAGAGCTGCTTTAACTGCAGATAAAGTTGCAGTTCATGCTGATTTCTTCTCCTTTGGTACCAATGACCTGACTCAAATGACTTATGGTTTCTCTCGTGATGATGCCGGTAAGTTTATCAGCAAATATTTAGATCAGGATATATTTGCTAAGGATCCTTTCCAGGTCTTAGATCAGGAAGGTGTGGGTCAGTTGGTTGAAACAGCAGTTAAACTTGGACGCAAAGAAAAACCAGATCTTAAATTAGGTATTTGCGGTGAACATGGTGGAGAACCTTCTTCAGTTGAGTTCTGCCATAGAACGGGTTTAAATTATGTATCCTGCTCACCTTATAGAGTGCCGATTGCACGTCTGGCTGCAGCCCAGGCTGCATTAAAAAATGACTAGCTGTTAAGTCTGCAGCTGTATTTATAAGCTAATAACTGCTTATAAACTTAACTCCCTCCTATATCTATTTATTAGGAGGGAGTTTTAAATATTTAAATCAAAAAATATTTTATCTAGGAGTAGAACCCTTGACAAAGACAGCAAATCCACTGTATACTTTATTAAATAAAAGCGGAAGGGGAATTAGATGGATTACGATAAGATATTGATTCTTGATTTTGGCGGTCAGTACAGCCAATTGATTGCAAGAAGAGTAAGAGAATTTAATGTTTACTCTGTGATTAAAGGTCATAATATTGAGCTGGAGGAAATCAAAAAAATTGATCCTGCTGCTATAATATTTTCAGGTGGACCGGATAGTGTAACATCTCCAGGTGCTCCAGGTGTTGATCAGGGTGTATTTGAGCTTGGGATTCCTATTTTAGGGATTTGTTATGGGATGCAGTTAATGGCTCAGCTCTTAGAAGGCGGTCATGTAGAAAAAGCAGAACAGGGTGAATATGGTAAAGCAGATTTAGAAATTTTTAACCAGAAAAAATTATTTAAGGAGATAGAAAACCACTCTCAGGCCTGGATGAGTCATGGTGATCATGTAAAAGAGCTGCCTGAAGGTTTTGAAGTGACTGCTAAAACGGAGATAACTGCTGCGGCTGCTATGGCTGATTTTAAAAGAGAATTTTACGGAGTCCAGTTTCATCCAGAAGTTAATCATACAATTCAGGGGAAAACAATTCTGCATAATTTTCTATTCAGAATTGTAAATGTTAAGGCTAACTGGAATATGGCGGATTATATTAACGACGAAGTAGAGAAAATCAGAAAGCAGGTAGGACAGGGTAAAGTAATCTGTGGCCTTTCTGGAGGAGTTGATTCCGCAGTTGCCTCAGCTATTGTTCATAAGGCAATTGGAGATCAGTTAACCTGTATTTTTGTTGATCACGGTCTGCTGCGCAAAGGTGAAGCCGAACAGGTTAAAAGAACTTTTGGTGAGGAATTTAATATTCCTTTGCTTTATGTAGATGCTAAAAAGAGATTTTTGGATAGGCTGGCTGAAGTAGAAGATCCAGAAGAAAAAAGGAAAATCATCGGGGACGAGTTTATTCAGGTTTTTGATGAAGAGGCGGAAAAATTGTCGGATGTTCGTTACTTAGTCCAGGGAACAATTTATTCTGATGTTATAGAAAGCGGTGGCACAGACAAGGCAGCAACAATTAAGAGTCACCACAATGTAGGTGGACTGCCGGAAGAGATGAATCTGGAGCTTGTAGAACCACTGCATTTTCTATTTAAGGATGAGGTTAGAAAAATAGGTGAAGTTCTTGGGCTGCCGGATGAAATTGTCTGGAGACAACCTTTTCCTGGGCCGGGACTTGCAATCAGAATTATAGGTGATGTTGACTGGGATAAATTAGAAATTTTAAGAAATGCTGATGCGATTGTACAGGAAGAAATAAAAGAGGCAGGACTTTATCGTGATATCTGGCAGTCATTTGCAGTTCTACCGGATCTCAGGAGTGTTGGTGTTATGGGTGATGAAAGAACCTATGGTTATCCGATTATTTTACGAGCTGTAAATAGTGATGATGCTATGACAGCAGACTGGGCTCGTCTACCCTATGAGGTACTGCAGTCAATTTCTAATAAAATAGTTAATCAGGTGGAAGAAGTAAATAGAGTTGTTTATGATATTACATCAAAGCCACCTGGAACAATAGAATGGGAGTAATATCCAGGAAAGAGGTGTAAACTTTGTCCCGAAATATAAAGGATAAATTTACTGAACAGCTATTTGAAGCAATTTTAATGCTTGAAAGCAAAGAGGAATGTTATAATTTCTTTCAGGATATAGCTACTATTGGAGAGATAAAAGCCCTGGGTCAGAGGCTGGAAGTAGCCAGAATGCTGAAAGCGGGTTATACATACGATCATATTGTTGCTGAAACTGGAGTCAGTACTGCAACCATCAGTCGGGTTAAGCGCTCGCTCGAATATGGTGAAGACGGCTATAATCTAATTCTGGCTCGTCTGGAAGAAAACAGTTAAGAAGTAAACTAAGCTAAAATCAAAAAATTAAACTGCCGATCTTTAGTCATTTTTGATTAAGGGTCGGTTTTTTATTTTGAGAAATTTAAATTAAAAGCAGGAATTTTAACTCTGGTCTAGAAACTATAGTATTGGTTTGTCTAAAAAATAATATTTAGACTTTATTTTAAAAACCTGGAGGTTTAAAAATTAATGAGTAAAAAAGATTTTGATGTGATTATCATTGGAGCTGGACCGACTGGAATATTTACTGCGATGGAATTTGTAAAAAAAGAAGCGGACTTAGATATTCTAATTTTAGAAAAGGGAACTAATCTGGAAAGAAGGGTCTGTCCAATGAAGGAAAACCCTGGTATGGGTTGTGTTAACTGTCCCAGCTGTGCAATAGTATCAGGTTGGGGTGGAGCTGGAGCTTATAGTGATGGAAAACTTTCTCTTTCTCCTGATATTGGGGGTAACCTGGAAAATTATATTGGGCGGCAGCAGCTGATTGATAATATTTCTTATGCAGATGATATTTATATGGAATTTGGCGCACCGGATAGAGTTTTTGGAGTTGCCGAAGATAAACAGGATGAAATTAGAAAAAAAGCTGTTAAAGCTGAATTGAAATTTATCCCTGCCAGTTTAAGACATTTAGGAACCGGCTACAGTCAGGTAGTTCTACAGAATATGCAGGATTACTTAGAAGAAAAAGGTGTCGAAGTTAGATTTGGAGTAAATGTAAAGAAATTTATTGTAGAAAATGATAAAATTGAAGCAGTAGAAACAGCTGAGGGTGATACAATTACAGCTGATTTTGTAATGACTGCTGCTGGAAGAGAAAATGCAGAATGGTTGACCAATCAGGCTAAAAAATTAGAAATTGAGACAGCAATTAATCCTGTTGATATAGGAGTTAGGGTAGAATGTCCTGCTGCAGTAACAGAATATATGACTGATAATTTATATGAATCAAAATTAATATATCATACCCCAACTTTTGAGGATAAGGTAAGAACTTTCTGTATGTCACCATATGGAGAAGTTGTTAGTGAAAATAATCAGGGTTTGATTACCGTTAATGGACACAGTCACTCTGATCTTAAGACCCATAATACAAATTTTGCTCTGCTGGTGAGTAAAACATTTACTGAGCCCTTCCATGAACCAATTACTTATGGTAAAGATATAGCTAAACTTGCCAATATGCTGGCTGGAGGAGTTTTAGTGCAGAGGCTGGGAGATTTGCTTGAAGGTAGGAGAACTACTGAAGAAAGATTAAAGCGTTCAGTTACTGAACCGACTCTAAAAGATGCAACACCGGGAGATTTATCTCTTGTCCTGCCTCACAGGCATCTTACAGGAATTATTGAGATGTTGAAAGCTTTAGACAAAATTACTCCGGGTATTTATGGACGGGATACTCTTCTTTATGGAGTAGAAGTTAAGTTTTATTCTTCCAGACTTGATGTTAAAGATAATCTGGAAAGCAAGGTGGAAAACCTATTTTTCGGAGGTGATGGAGCAGGTATAACCAGAGGTTTAATGCAGGCTTCGGTCTCAGGTATAGTAATTGCCCGCTCAATAATGGAAAAGTTAAAAGCAAATAACTAATTAGCTAAAAAGTTATATTTAGTTATTTTTAAAAATAAATACTTAAAAGTGTAAACTAAACAATAAAAGCAATAAAGCTCAGCCTGTTTAAAAACAGTAAGTGAGCTTTATTGCTTTTCTATATTTTAAAGTTAAATAATATAAGATATAATGGTCTGGCTGCGGGGATTTGAACCCCGGACCTCTTCGTCCCGAACGAAGCGCGCTACCAAGCTGCGCTACAGCCAGCTAATAATATAAAATATTATATCATAATTTTTAAAAATATTAAAGCAAAATTATCTCAGTAATTGTTAAATTTTCACTTGATATTTATTCTCAATAACTGTATAATCAAAGCAAGTGGAGAGTTCAATTTTCGATATTTTTAACAGGAGGTATAAAAAATGAAATACTTAAAATTTGATAAAGGTGAAAAAATTCCGGAATTTAAATTAGTAGATCAGAATGAAGAAGAAGTAACTCTAGACAAATTTGAGGGTAAAAATGTACTACTTTCATTTCATCCTTTAGCCTGGACCAGTGTCTGCCGTAATCAGATGCAGGAATTAGAAGATAATTATGAAGAATTTGAAAAAAATAATACAGTTCCTCTGGGTATTAGTGTTGATCCTGTTCCTTCCAAAAGCGCCTGGGCAGATTCTTTAGGCTTAGAGAACTTGAAACTTGTGTCTGACTTCTGGCCTCATGGAGAATTTGCAACAAAACTAGGTGTTTTCATCAAGAAAAAAGGAATTTCAGGTAGAGTTAATATTTTAGTGAATGATCAGGGAGAAATTCTCTGGGCAAAAGAATATGATATTCCAGAATTACCTGATATTGATGAAGTTTTAAAAGCTGCAGCTGATAATGCTTAAACTTTGATTATATATAGTTGGCTGGAATAACCTGAATAGTTTTAAATGTTATTCAGTAATAGAGTAAAAAGTTTACAATTAATCTATTCTAAATACAATTATATTTAAGAGCAAGTAAATACCCTGTTTTAAAAACAGGGTTTTTTGCTTGCTCTTTGTAATTTGTGTTATAATTAAATTTAGTTAGGTATTTTAACAAAGCTGCTCTGCAGATTAATTTTTAGTATATTATAAACTGATTTTTAACAGCTCAAAGCTGGCGATAATTTAGGAGTGGTCATTTTGGAGATTTTTTTAGTTATTATGGTTTTGATCTTATTTGCAGTAGAAATTGCAGCAATATTTTTACCTGTGCTGCCTGATTCTGTTTTTTTCTGGGCAGCGGTTATTTTATACAGATTACTAAAAACTGATATTAGTTATTCCCCTTATTTTTGGACAGGGGCAGTTCTGCTCACAGTAGTTGTTTTTATGGCAGATTATCTGGCCAATGCCTATTTTATTAAAAAACAGGGCGGCAGCAATAGAACAATTATGGCTGCAGTTGTAGGGATGATTGTAGGAACAATTTTTTTAGGTCCTCTGGGATTTATAATCGGTCCTTTTGTTTTAATTTTTATTACCGAATACTGGCAGAGTAGAAATAAAAGTAATTCTTTTAAATTAGCTATCAGCAGCATTTTTGCTTTTGCAGCCAGTACAGCATCCAGGTTGGGATTGCAGATTTTTTTGATGATCTGGTTTTTTATTGAGATATATTAAATACAAATGAAGTTCAGAACATTTACTAAAAGAAGTTAAGTAAAATTTGTTAGATATTGATATTTTGAGTGAGGGGGGCTGACAGATGTACAAAATCTACAGCGGCAGCACTGGCAGTGGTAAAACTACAAAATTAAAAGCGGAATATCAACGACTGGCTGCCGACTCAGGGAGTGAGAAAATATTACTGTTTCTGAATTCAGCCCGTTCTGTCAGCCAGTTCAGGGAAGAAATTGATTTAAAGATGCTGGGTAATTTAAATATTTATACATATTTTGGCTTTGTCAACCAGCAGTTAAACAAACACTGGCCGGCTGTGGAAAGAAATTACAGCGGGGTCAATCAGGTGATTGAGCCAACTTTTATGAATATCGAAACATCTCATTTTTTAATGAGTAATTATGTAGCTAAATATAGAAAAGATAAATCCTATTTTCGTAGTATTAAAGCCAGACCGGTGCAAATTGCAGTTCAGCTGATTGATAATTTAAATCTGGCGGCTTTCAATATGCTTGATTTCGAAGAACTTGAACAGAGACTGCTCAGCTGGACTCAAAATGAGGAAGAGCGCAAAAAATATGCCGAGCAGTCAATTGAAATTATGAAGACTTTTAGAAATTTTTCGTTAAACTACCGTTTGTTTGATTATTCTGCCGCAGTAACCTTATTTAACAGATATTTGCTGCCAGACCAGGAATATCTAAAAAACTTAAATAATAAATATGATTATCTGCTGGTAGATGATCTGGAGAAAATGATTCCTGCCGGTCAGGAATTGATTAAAACATTAACTGAAGCCCGGATTAAAGGGATCTTTACTTTTAATGAAAGTGGAGGTTTTAATCGTTTTTTTGGTGGAAATCCAGCTGCAGCTAAAAAGAGATTTTTTGATACAGAAGCAGAAATAGTAAAAATAAAAGAAAATTATACTGCAGCAGAAGCCAGCGGTGAACTGGCTCAGGAAATAAAGACTGTGGTTCAGGAAAGAAAATCAAATTTAGTTCAGTCACCACTTTTATTAGAAGAGATAGACAGTGAGTTAAGGGGAGAAATGTTAATTAAAGTAGGAAAAAAAATTATTTCTCTGTTAAAAAAAGGAGTTCAAGCTGACCAGATAGCAGTTATTTCTCCTAAAATTGATAAGGTATTAAGCTTCAGTTTGCAGCAGATTTTAGTAAAAAACGGTTATCAATTGAGTAATTTTAACCGTTCAAAGCGTTTAATTGACATTCCTTTTGCCAGAGCTCTATTAATATTATATTTGTTTCACTGTGAGCAGACCAGCATAGTTGGAGTTTCTTCTCTGCAGCAGGCTCTCTCCCTGCTCTTAGAACTTGATCCACTGCGCTCCTATATCCTGGCAGAAGAGATTGCAGCTTCCGGTATGGAGTTGATTGATCTTGATGATTCGGATTTAAGAGAAAAGATTAATTTTCAGGCAGCAGAAAAATATGATTATTTAAGAGAATGGCTGCAGGATAAAAAAGAAGAACAATTAGAAATCGAGGCATTCTTTCAGCTCGTTTTCAGTGAAGTCCTGGCACCTTTAGATCCTTCTCAGGAAGATATTTTTGCCTGCAGACAGATGATAGAATCAGTTGCTCGTTTTCATCAAGCAGTGGAAAACTTTCATCATCAGAAAGATGATTTAAGTGAGCGTTATATAAATATGATTTATGAGGGAACTCTGGCTGCCGAAACTCTGTTTAAGGGGCAGGGAAAAGAAGCGGGTGTGATCCTTGCTTCTCCTTATAAATTTTTGTTTTCACCTGAGCTGGCAGGTGTTGATTATTTGTTTCTGCTTGATATTTCAAGCAGTGACTGGCTGCAGAGCATTGCTAAAGAATTAGTTAACCCTTATATTTATACCGAACAGTGGCAGCAGGTAAATAACTGGGATGATCAGCTTGATCAAAAGATCCGCTTAAATCAGCTCAGTGATTTTTTGATTAGTTTAATTTATAAAGTAAAAAAAGGAATTTATATAGCAGATAGTTTTCTAAACAGCAGTGGTAAAGAACAGGAAGGCCCACTTTATCGCTGGCTTGATGTGAGAGGAGAGTAAGGATGGATTTTAAACCGAGACCCGGTCAGAAAGAAGTTTTAGAATATCGAGGTGGACAGCTTGCTGTTCCTGCAGTACCAGGTGCAGGTAAGACAACGGTTCTTGCTCATCTGGCAGCAGAGTTGATCGCTTCTGAATTAGATAATGATCAAAAAATATTAATAGTAACCTATATGAACTCAGCAGCTGCCAATTTTCGCAAAAGAATTGGAGACTTTTTGGCAGAAAAAGGATTACCCCGGAGCCGGGGATATAGTGTTAAAACCCTGCATTCACTTGCCCTGGGGATTATAAAAGAAAAGCCCGAAGCCAGATTGATTAATCAGGATTTTGAATTAATTGAATCCGGCAGACGCTACCGCTGGATTAAGGATTTATGCCGTAAATGGGCGGGTGAAAACAGCAAATTATTACAGCAGTTTTTTAATCTGGAAAAAAACAGCTATCAATTTGATAAATACTTAAAAAAATGGAAAGAAGATGATTTTCCGGCCTATACAGCCTCAATGATTTCTTATTTCAAACTGAAGCTGCTCGAGGGAGAAGAACTAAAAAACATGGTTAAGTATTCAAGTCTCAAATCAGCCAACATTTTAACTCCAGCAGCAGAAATATTTGCGGAATATGAATTTCGGATGGCCCAGGCTGGTTTACTGGATTTTGATGATTTGGTTCAGCAGAGTTTAAAACTACTTAAAGAAGATTCCGAATTTACCGAACGCATTGCCTCTCAATATGCTTTTGTTTTTGAAGATGAAGCTCAGGATTCCAATCAGGCACAGGAGGAAATGCTTTATCTGCTGGCGGGAAAAAACAATAATTTAGTTCGAGTTGGAGACAGCAACCAGGCAATCACAGGAACTTTTACCCTTTCAGATCCTGATATTTTCCGCAGCTACTGCAGAAGAGAAAATGTTGAAGTGGAAACTATGGCAGTTTCCAGCCGCAGCACTCAGGATATTATTGATCTGGCAAATTATCTGGTTGATTGGAGCCAGGAAGAATTTTCTGAAAGAGATATTGATCCTCTGGAAGAGAAGTATATTGAACCAACTGCAGCAGACGATCCTTCACCAAATCCGGAAGTTGAGGGTTATAGAATCGGGAGCAAGGCATTTAAGGACTGGAAAACGGAAAAGAAATTTATAGCCAGACAGGCTCTGCGCAAAGCTAGAGAAAATAATAAACAAACTACAGCAGTGCTGATGCCTACCGGCTGGCAGCTGGAAGAAATAGCAGGAGAAATTAATGCTCTGGGAGGAGATTTTCAGCTTGCCGGCAGCAGTTCCCGGGATGCTTTTTTAACGGAATTAGAGGTTATTTTAAAGTTTTTAACTTCTCCTGCTTCTTCAGATAATTTAAAACTGCTTTTTGCTGAAGTGTTTGGTAGAGAAAGGGAGGCGTTAAATCAGCTCCTGGAAGAAGCTCTGGCAGCAAAAGAAAATCAGGAACTTATTTTTCCTTTATCAGGTTTAAACAGAGACAATTTTGAACTTGAGTTTAGAAAAAAAGATGGTTTTGATCAGTTTTTTAAAAGCTTAACTCAAGTACAGGGCTGGCTTGAAGCTTCAATGGAACTGCCGCCTGATGAACTGGTATTATTTCTGGCCGAAAGAATTGAGCTGACAGGGAAAAAACTTGCTCTTGCTCAAAACCTGGCTCTGGAATTTGGCAGACTCTTAAAGGAAAACCCTGCCTGGAGGCTGGATCAGTTAACAGCAGAGCTGCCGGAAATTAGAGATCGGATCAGACAGTTTGCAGAAACTCTAACAGAAATGGAAGGATTTGAAGCTAAACCAGATCAGGTAACACTTTCCACTCTGCATAAGGCTAAGGGTATGGAGTGGGATACAGTTTTTATCGGTAGTCTAACCTCAAGTCATTTTCAGCATGATAATGATGATTATTTTATGGGGGAAAAATTTTATTTAAATGAAGAAATCAAAAATCCTAAAGCTTCTGCCAGAGCAGAACTGGAGTTCATTTTAAATGAAAAAAAAGAACGCAATGCAGATCATAAAGCCAGACAGGAATTAATTGCCGAAAGAGTCCGCCTGCTTTATGTAGGCATTACCAGGGCCCGCAGAAATTTATTTTTAAGCACCCATCAGAAAAAAGGAAAATGGGATAAAGAGCCGGCATTTATTTTTACATCTCTAGAAAAATTCATTTTAGAAAAGAAAAAGGAAACTCAAAGTAGGATTTATAGCGGGGAGGGAAAATAAATGGCAGTTAATAACTTAAAAGATCTTTATTTTTCCCAGTCTGCTCTCTCTATTTTTAATGACTGCCGCCGGCGTTTTCGTTATCGTTATCTTGATGGGCTTTACTGGCCGGCAGAATGGGGAATGAATGAGGAAGTTAAAAATGATTTAAAACAGGGAAGTCAGTTTCATCTATTAGCAGAAAGATATTACAGTCAGACTCTGGGAGAAACTGTACTTAGTTCAAATCAGCTGCTTCAGTCCTGGTTAAATAGATTAAAAACTTTCTGTCCGGCGGAAAATGTAGTTTCTGCGGAGCAGGAACTGCGCTTTCAGGAAAAAAGTTTAAAATTACTGGCTAAATATGATCTTTTAAAATATTATAAATCACAGAGTAAATTTATAATATATGACTGGAAAACAGATAAAAAAAGTCTTTACGAAAAGGATATTGAAAATTCTATGCAGAGTCGTTTTTATCTCTACCTTTTATATGAAGCCGGCTATCAATATTTTGCTGCCGATTATAAGCTGCAGCAGATGCCGGAACTTATTTACTGGAATCCCCGTTATCCGGATCAGAGAATTAAGATTAACTACTGTAAAGCTGATTTTAAAAGAGATAAGGAGTTTTTTCAAAAACTAATTACAGAGATTTTAGCTGAAAAAGAATTTCCGCTGACAGATGATTTAAATAAATGCAGATTTTGTGAATACAGACCGATCTGTAGAGGGAAAACAACGGAAAGAAAAGAATTAATAGAAGAAGATTTAAATTTAAATCTTGACTGGGAAGCCGTGGAAGAAATAGAGTTTTAAGAGAAAAAATAATACTAAAAAAATGAGAGGGGCAGATATGAGAATAAAAAAGGCAGAAAACTGCAGGCCAAAAAAAGAATTAATCGAATATTTAGGCAGCCCAAAGCTGGCCTGTCTGGCCCAGAAGCGTGGACTGGATACTAAAACTAAATTAATTGAGTTTGTTGAGCCAAATCAGTATTCTCCACTTGAGTTGAGAGATTTTCCACAGATAATGGAAATTGTAGATTTTATTTTAAAGCATATCCAGAAAGGAAGCCGGATTTTAATTTATGGTGATTATGATGTAGATGGGATAACCTCTACTTCGATTCTGGTGGGGGCTTTGAGCCGTTTGAGTGATCAGATTAGATATCACATTCCAGACCGCTTTAAAGAGGGTTATGGTCTTAATCAGGAGGTGCTGGCTTCCTATCAGGGAGAAATTGATCTGGTAATCAGCTGTGACTGTGGAATTAGCAATTATGATGAAGTTAAATTTGCCAGAGAAGCCGGGATGGACTTTGTTGTAACTGATCATCATGACTTACCTGAGGAACTGCCGCCGGCAAATTATGTGATTTCTCCCCGTCTGCTGCCTGAAGATCATCAGGGTTACTGGCTGCCGGGAGCCGGGATGGCCTATTTTTTAATTAAAGCAATTTTTGCAGAGTCAGGCAAAATGGGTGAGGAAAGTGATTTTTTAGATCTTTTACTGCTGGCAATCATAGCAGATGTAGTACCTCTCAAAGGAGAAAACCGCTATTTATTTAAAACAGGACTAAAAAAACTTAAGCACACGGAGCGAATAGGTCTTAAGGCGCTCTATAATGAGCTCAAGATTAATCCACTGGAGATCAACGAAAAAACCTTAGGCTTTCAAATTGGACCATTATTAAACTCTGCCGGTAGAATTGACAGTGCAGAAAAGGGTTTGAAATTATTACTGGCAGAAAATAAAAATCAGGCAGCCGGTCTGGCAGCAGAATTAAAACAGATCAATCAGCACCGTAAGGAGATAAGCCAGAAAATTTATCAGGAGCTAGAAAAGGAGCTTGATCCGCAGCAGAGGCAGGCCGTGGTGAGCTACGATTCTGACTGGCATCAGGGAGTAATTGGGATTGCTGCTGGTAGAATAACAGAAAATTATCAGGTGCCGGCAGTTTTAATGACATCAAATCAGCAGAGTGATCTGATTACAGGTTCAGCTCGTTCAATAGAAGGGATTAATATTAATAATTTAATTGCCAGGTGTACTGATCTACTGGAAAAGCACGGTGGTCATGCTGCAGCTGCGGGATTCTCACTAAAAAAAGATAGGCTGGAAAAATTTAAGTTAAGACTGCAGCGCTTAATTGATCAGGAGTTAGATAAAATAGATTCTGAACTGGAGGTTGAGACAGATTTAAATTTAAAAATGTCGGATATTACAGAAGAGTTTTATCAGGGGCTGCGCCTCTTTGCCCCGTTTGGTGAGGGCAATCCAGAACCACTTTTTTATTTAGAAAGTGATATTTTGAGCAGCCGTGAGATTTCGGCGGGAAGACATAAACGTCTGGTTTTAGGATCAGCAGAGAAAAAAATTACAGCTCTCTGGTGGTGGGCCGGAGAAATAGAAAATAATTACCGGCAGCAGAGTGTCTGCAGGCTTACAGAAAATATTTATAGGGGTAATAGAAGCCTGCAGCTTGAAATTAAAGCTCTGGCACCCCTGCAAGAAAAAAGTAAAGAAATAGAAAGTAAAATGAAGGAGAAAAAGAAACTTAAAATTTTAGACTGGCGGCAGAAACAGGCATCTCAGCTGGAAGCAGGAGCAGAAAATACTGTCTATTTTGCTGAAGGTTTAGAAGAATATGATCTTTATCCTTTAATTAATCGCAGCTACTATCGAGAGGCAGAAAAATTGGTCCTGCTTACTATTCCGCCTTCTTTAGCTGTCCTAAAAGAAATTATTCTTTTAACAGGAGCTGAAAAATTGATTTTAGTTAATAATGAAATTCAGGTGTTAAGTATAAATAATTTTATTAATAGTCTGCTATCTTTAATTAAATATAGCCTGCAGCAGGAAAATGGTGTTTTTAATATTGAACAGGCTGCTCTGGCCCTGGGAACTGAAGCTATAACTATCAAAAGAGGTTTAGAGTTTTTGCAGGCTCAGGCAGTGATTAGTTTTGAATATATCTCCTATCAGGAACTTTTAATTAGCAGAGGTGGAAATAAAGATCAGGGGAAAGCAAATTTGAGTAAAAGAAATCTGGCCAAACTTTTAAAAGAAAGTTCTGCTTTTAGAAGATTTATTAATAATAAAAAAGCTGAGAGTATAGAAAAGATGCTGAATAAGGCTCTGATCTCAGAAAAATAAAAATTTGGTAACTATTTAATATCATATAACTTAAATTCGTATTACAATTAACTAAGCAGACAGGGATGTGGGAAGATGAAAATAAAAACTTTAAAGTTTTTAGATGGTGCGGCTAAAGCAGAAGGATTAACAGTAATTATTGATGTTTTTAGGGCTTATACTACTGCTGCCTATCTTTTTGCAAATCAGGCGGAAAAGGTTTTTATTGTCAGCAGAGTTGAAACAGCAAGAAAACTGCAGCAGAAATTAGATGCTCCAATTTTAATTGGTGAGAGAAAAGGGATCAAAATAGAAGGTTTTGATTTCAATAATTCTCCTTTTTTTATTTCTCAGTCTGATTTTGCCGGCAAAAAAATTATTTTAAGTACCAGTGCAGGAACCAGAGGGATCACTGCAGCTAAAAATGCTGATCAGATAATCACCGGCAGTTTTGTTAATATTGAGGCAGCTGCAAAATATATTAAAGCCAGAAACCCGGAACTTGTTTCTCTGGTTGCAATGGGGAATAATGGGATTGCAGAAGCAGATGAGGATAATCTATATGCTCAGGAATTAGAGAAACTCTTAAATGGTAAAATGACTTTGAGTAAAGCTGAGATTAAAAGCCGTCTGCGGAGTCCGGCTGGAGATAGATTTTTTGATAAATCAACTCAGTCAGAAATGCCGCAAGAGGATTTTGAATATTGTTTAAAAATAAATAAATTTGATTTTGTGATAAAAGCGGTAAAGATAGATACTGATATTTATCAGTTAAAAATGGAAGAGGTGGACTAAATGAGAAAACCAATAATAATTTTGGTTGTTGTTCTGGCAGTGTTACTTTTAGCTGCGGTTACTAATCCTTCGCGGGAGGAGTTTATTAACTGGGGTGTGGCAGAAATCCGCTCTGATGCAGAGAGTGATCTAGAAAGAATTTTTGAAGGAGCAGTTGCAGCACCTATGCTGGAATTACAGACAGAAGTTAATGATTATGTTTTTTTTAGTATATTTACTTTAGAAAAATCAGATACTGAGATTAAATATCTGGGTATTTTTAATATCTTTTTTACTATTAGTGAGGGATAGGACAGAAAATTAAAATATAATAATTTGACTTTAGAACTCAGTTTAATAAAATAATGTATGGATAATTAAAGTAAACGTTAAATTTTGAAGTTAATTAATCTGGAGGAGATTGGATAATGGATGATTATTTAATAAGAGCAGTAACTACAAACAAGGAAATTAGAGCTCTGGCAGTTAAATCCACAGATGTTGTCAGAGAAGCACAGAAAAGACACCAGACTACACCGGTGGCAACTGCAGCTTTAGGAAGGGTAATTACTGGTGCTTTATTAACAGGTTCTCTAGTTAAATCTGGAGATGAGATTGTTTTAACGATCAAAGGTACTGGCCCCGCCGGTAAAATTGTCGCAGATGCAAATCAGGAGGGAGAAGTAAGGGGATATATCCAAAATCCTAATTTAGATTTATATCAGACTGATTCCGGTAAACTTGATGTAGCAAAGGCAGTTGGAGCTGGAGAACTTTCTCTGACAAAGATTATGAGGATGAAAGAGCCCTATACTGGAAGTGTACCTTTAGTCTCTGGAGAAATAGGAGAAGATCTAACTTATTATTTTACCGCTTCCGAGCAGGTTCCATCTGCAGTTGGTCTGGGAGTTCTGGTGGATACAGACCTCAGTGTTAAGGCTGCTGGAGGATTTTTAATTCAGTTATTACCTGATGCTTCTGATGAAACAATAGAAATGCTGGAAAATAATCTGGAAAAAATAAGTTCGGTCAGTAGATTAATTGAAGAAGGGATGACTCCGGAAGAATTGTTAGAGGAACTTTTAGGAGACATGGATTATAGAATTATGGCCCGTAAAGATGTTGAATTTAAATGCCGCTGCAGTAGAGAAAGAAGTTTTGAGTTAATAGCAGGATTGGGTAAAGATAAAATAGAAGAAACTTTAGCTGAACAGGGAGAAATAGAAGTACGCTGTCATTTTTGTAATAACACCTATACTTTTGAGAAAAAGGAAGTAGAAGAACTGCTTGCTGAACTGGAAGCAGAAGAAAAGGATATTCCGGAAGTTGATACTGAACAGATTGTAGTTGAAAAAGAAGATGATGAATAAAATTCTAAATATAAATTAAAATATTAATTTAAAATAAACCGCAGAGAACTTAAATATCTCTGCGGTATTTTTTTAGCTTTGCTGCTGTAGTTTGAGGCAGCAGAGCTTTGATATAAATATTATTTTTTTGGTATTCTTCCTCATAGACTTTAGCTGTATTATGAATTTTTTCTACCCATCCCGCTTCTGAATAGGGAAGATCCAGTTCTGCTTCAATCATTTTCTTACTAATAATTCTGTTTAATTTTTCTATTACCGAGTCGGTATTGATTTCCTTTAATGCAGAAATAAAGAGTGCTTCCGGATAAATAATCTTTAAATCATCAAGTCTGGATTCTTCAATTAAATCAACTTTATTAAAAACTTTGATAATTCTACATTCAGGATCTACCAGTTCTCTGATTTCATTATTTACAACCCGCATGTTTTTTTCAATTTCTGAATTTGAGGCATCAATTAAATGCAGTATGATATCAGCATTTTCGACTTCTTCCAGGGTAGTTCTAAAGGAGGCTACGAGTTGATGAGGAAGTTTGCTGATAAAACCTACTGTATCACTTAAAATAACAGCCTGTCCTACCGGAAGTTCCAGCTGCCTCATAGTAGAATCTAAAGTTGCAAATAATTTATTGGCAGTATAGCTATCCGCACCTGTCAGTCTGTTCATTAGAGTTGATTTACCAGCATTTGTATAACCAACAAGTGCTGCCAGTGGATCCTTACGGCTGCTGCGCTGAAGTTCTCTGCTTGCTTTAATTTCTTTTAATTTTTCCTTAAGGCGGTGGATCTTTTTTTCAATGCGGCGCCGGTCAACCTCAAGTTTTGTTTCACCAGGTCCCCTGGTACCTATCCCTCCTGCCAGTCTGGACATTTCTACTCCCCGTCCCTGCAGTCTGGGCAGACGATATTCTAGTTGAGCTAGTTCTACCTGGATTTTACTTTCCCGGCTGTGGGCATGGCGGGCAAAGATATCTAAGATCACCTGGGAGCGGTCGATTACCTTAATCTCAATTTTATCTTCCAGATTACGCTGCTGTACAGGTGAGAGTTCATTGTCAAAGACAATTAAATTGGCTCCCACAGTTTCGGCAGCTTCTTTAATTTCATTAACCTTTCCACTGCCAATATAGAAAGCAGGATCAATTTTACGGTCATGGTAGGTCATTTTTAAAACACTTTCAGCACCGGCTGTTTCAATCAGCAGCTCCAGCTCGTGTAATTCACTTTCGTTTAAGCCAACCAGAACAGCTTTTTCTTCCATTTGATCTATCCGATACATCTCATTTTCTTCATTTATTTTAAATTTATTATTAATAATACCATCTCCTAATTTTGGAATTCCAAAATAGCTCAGCTAAATTTGATTTTCGCTTACTATTATCATTATAACATTTTTTAAAATAATTCAAAAAAATTCAAGCAGATATCTGATTAAATCTAAGAACAAAAGGGGTTTGACATAGAAAATAGAAGTTAATTTAATTTAAAGGACAAATATAATGTGAAATTAAACACTTTCAGACTTGATATAATAACTTTTGCATGTTATTCTATAAATGTCAGATAAGCTATGAACCTAAAAGACTGACTTAACAACTATTATAATTTAATTAGGCAACGAAAAATATTTTTTTATTATGTTTTGTTATAATCTTCACAATAACATTATAAGTCCAAAAGGAGGATAATTAATGAAGATTAAAAATGTTAGTAATGTGGAAGAATTTAATGAATTAATTGCCGAGGTGGAAGCAGCCCAGGAGGAATATGCTCAGTACAGCCAGAAAGAGGTTGATGAGATATTTAGAAGAGCATCAATTGCTGCTAATGATCAGCGAATTCAGCTGGCTAAGCTTGCTGTTGAAGATACTGAAATGGGAATTGTAGAAGATAAGGTAATCAAAAATCATTTTTCATCAGAATACATTTATAATAAATATCGTGATCAAAAAACCTGTGGAATTTTAGAAGAAGATTCTGCTCATGGTGTTAAAAAAATTGCAGAGCCAATTGGAATTATAGCTGGTATTGTGCCAGTTACTAATCCAACTTCAACCACTATTTTTAAGTCGTTAATTTCTTTAAAAACAAGAAATGCTATTATCTTTTCACCTCACCCGGGTGCAAAAGAATGTACAATTGAAGCAGCTAAAATTATTCTGGAAGCTGCAGTAGAGGCAGGAGCACCAGAAAACATTATCGGCTGGATAGATGAGCCTTCAATTGAATTATCCCAGCATTTAATGCAACATCCAAAGGTCAGCATGATTCTGGCAACAGGTGGACCGGGAATGGTTAAAGCAGCTTACTCCTCTGGTAAACCAGCAATTGGTGTTGGTGCAGGAAATACACCGGCAGTAATTGATGAAACTGCTCATTTGAAAATGGCAGTTAGTTCAATTTTAATGAGTAAAACTTTTGACAATGGAGTTATCTGTGCTTCTGAGCAGTCGGTAACTGTAGTTGACGAAGTTTACGATAAAGTAAAAAAAGAATTTATTGATCGCGGTGCTTATATTTTAAATGAAGCCGAAAGAAAAAAAGTTTCTGAACTGCTATTAGTAGATGGACACATTAATGGTAGTATTGTTGGCCAGAGTGCTCATGATATTGCAGTAATGGCAGGAGTAAATGTACCTCAGGAGGCCAAGGTATTAATTGCAGAAGTGGAAGAGGTTGGAAAGCAGGAACCCTTCTCTTATGAGAAATTATCGCCAACACTTGCTTTATATAAAGCATCTGATTTTAAAGATGCAGTAGCAAATGCAGTTGAATTAGTTAAATTTGGTGGAATTGGTCACACCTCCGTTTTATATACTGATAAAATAAATGATGAGCGAAAAGATTATTTCAGTCATCAGATGAAAACAGGTAGAATTTTAGTTAATATGCCTTCATCTCAGGGTGCAATTGGAGATATCTACAACTTTAAGTTGGAACCATCATTGACTTTAGGTTGTGGATCATGGGGTGGAAATTCAGTCAGTGAAAACGTGGGGGTTAAACATTTAATGAATACAAAAACAGCTGCAGAAAGAAAAGAAAATATGCTTTGGTTTAAAGTTCCTGAGAATATCTATTTTAAGTATGGTGCCTTACCTTCTGCTCTTGCAGAATTAAAAGATAAAAAACGGGCCTTTATAATGACAGATAAGCCGCTGGCAAAAATGGGTTATACTGATCGAATAACTGATGAACTGGATAAATACGGTGTTGATTATAGAGTTTTTGCTGATGTTGAGCCAGATCCAGAAATTTCAATGATTAGAAAAGCTGTCAAACAAATGCAGAGCTTTAATCCGGACTTAATTATTGCCCTTGGTGGTGGTTCACCAATGGATGCCGCTAAAATTGCCTGGCTCTTATATGAACATCCAGAGGCAGAGTTTAAGGAGCTTTCAATGACCTTTATGGATATCAGAAAGAGAATCTATAAATTTCCTGAACTCGGAAATAAAGCTGATTTGGTTGCTATTCCAACTACTTCTGGTACAGGATCAGAAGTTACACCATTTGCAGTTGTAACAGATGACAGTACAGGCATTAAATATCCAATTGCCGATTATGAGTTAACTCCGAATATGGCAATTGTCGATCCGGATTTAGTGCTTTCAATGCCAAAAACTCTGACAGCTCATTCTGGAATAGATGCTTTAGTTCATGCAATAGAGGCTTATGTCTCAGTTTTATCAAGTGAATATACTAGAGGTTTATCGTTAGAAGCAATTAGATTAATCTTTAAATATTTACCGGAATCCTATCATGGTGGAGCAGATGCCCGAAAGGCAAAAGAAAAGATCCATTATGCAGCAACAACTGCCGGGATGGCTTTTGCCAATGCATTTTTAGGAGTCTGTCACTCAATGGCTCATAAATTAGGTTCTGCTTTTCATTTATCACACGGATTAGCGAATGCGCTTTTAATTAATAATGTTATTAAGTATAATTCCAGTGATAAGCCGGTTAAACAAGCATCTTTCCCCCAGTATAAATATCCAAGAGCTAAAATTAGATATGCAAAAATTGCAGATCACCTGGGACTTGGTGGGAGAACTCCAGCTGAAAAGGTTGATCTTTTAATAGATGCGATTAATGAACTGAAAGCAGAATTAGATATTCCTGCCACAATCAAAGAGGCAGGTGTAACTGAAGAACAGTTTAATTCAAAAGTTGATAAAGTCTCCGAATTAGCCTTTGATGATCAGTGTACAGCAGCAAATCCTCGTTATCCGCTGATTTCTGAAATCAAAGAGTTATATCAAAAATCATTTAAAGGAGATTTATAATAAATTTGCCCAAATGCTAAAATATACTCTATGCAGAAAGATGCTCTCCCCAGAGCATCTTTTTGTAATTTAAAATATCGTATATATTAAATATTTTGTCAATCTTCAAAAAATTTATAAGTTTAAGGTTTAAACTTATTTATCTGTAAAAATTCAGGAGGGGTCAAATGAATAAAATCATTATTTGTGTTGGCAGCAGCTGTCATCTAAAAGGCTCAGAAAAAATAATAGAAATTTTTAAAGAAGAAATTGAAAAAAATAATCTCAAAAATATTAAGATTTCTGGGAGTTTCTGTCAGGGAAACTGTACAGAAGGAGTTAATATAGAGATAAATAATAAAAAAATAGCAGCAGTTAACAAGGAGAATGCGAGAGAAATATTTAAAAAGCATTTACTGTCTGATCAAAATGAATGACACATTAATTGTAAAGCCGGCCAGCTGCAAAGACTGTCATAAGTGTCTAAGAGAATGTCCGGTGGCAGCAATTGGATTTAAGGATAATCAGGCTTTTATTATTGAAGAAAAATGCATTTACTGTGGTAACTGTATTAAAACCTGTCCTCAGGGGGCAAAAAGTGCCCTGTTTGAAGAAAAGAAATTGGAAGCTTTTTTGGGGTCAGATAGTTATTTAATTGCTTCAGTAGCACCATCTTTTGCAGCTGCATTTCCAGAGCTTAAACCGGGTCAGCTGATTGAAGCTCTAAAATTAATTGGTTTTGATTATATAGCAGAAACCGCAGAAGCTGCAGCCAGAGTTGTTCAGCAGTTTAAAGAAGAAAGAAAAAAGATGGATAAGACTCTAATTACTTCCTGCTGTCCGGCAGTAGTAAATTTAATTGAAAAACATTATCCAGAATTACTGCCGCAGCTGGCTTCAGTTCTTTCTCCAATGATGCTGCAGTCTGCTGAATTAAAAAATAAATTTGAAAGGGCAAGGGTCGTTTTTATTGGTCCCTGCCTGGCTAAAATTGAAGAAGCAAAGAATGAAAAAAGAAGAGACTACAGCCCTGATATTGTAATTACCTTCGAACACCTTAGACTTTTTTTAGAGCAGAAAGGAATTAAAATTTCTGAACTTAAAGAGGGAGAAGTTGATCTTCCAGCCTCCCGGTTGACTGCAGATTATGCTCTTTCGGGAGGAGCAGTAAAGGCAGCAGATCTGCTCCGAGCTGATCCCGGGTGTGGAAATAAAGCACTGCATTTAAGTGGGTTCGATAATATTATAAAGTTTCTGGAGGACCTAAAAAAAGATAAAGGAAAGATTAATGTGGAACTGGTAGAACTTCTTGCCTGTTCAGGGGGCTGTATTAATGGACCAGCTATTAACAATGATTTAAGTATCCCGTTAAAAGAGTTAGAAGTACATAATTATTTATCAGCTAATAAAGGAAATATAATTAAAAGTTATCTTCCAGTAAAAAAAGAAATATCAATTAAAAGGAAACATCAGAACAAAAAAATGAAGCTGCCTGAGGTGCCGGAGGCAGAAATCAGAAAAATATTAGCTTCAATTGCTAAAGAAAAGAAAGAAGACGAAAAAGATTGCGGTGGCTGTGGTTATTCCAGCTGTCGGAAAAAAGCAGAAGCAGTTTATCACGGTTTTGCGGAAAAGAAAATGTGTATCCCCTATATGAAATCACGAGCAGAATCACTTTCGCAGATTATTGTTGAGTCATCACATAATGCGATAATAGTGGTCAATAATCAGATGAAAATTCAAAAATTCAACCCTGTAGCTCGAGAATTATTTACCCAGAAAGGCAGAGAACTGAAGGGAATAGAACTGGATAAATTTATTGACAGCAGCAGCTTTCAAAAAGCCTGGAAATTTAATCAGCGGCTTATTCACCAAAAATGTTCTTATAAAAATGGAAGTATCATCGTTGATCAAACCATTTTTGCTCTCAAAGAGCATAAAGTAATAGTTGGAATTTTAACTGATATTAGTCAGCAGGAAAAGCAGAGGCGTAAGCTGCAGAAAATGAAAAAAATAGCTGTAGAAAAAACAAATGATGTTGTTAATAAGCAGATGCAGACTGTTCAGGAAATAGCTGGACTTTTAGGAGAAACAACAGTAGAAACAAAAGCAGCTCTAACAGAACTTGCAGATTTGCTGCAGGCTGGTGATGATTAATGGAACTGGTTTTTGAAGAATTTTATAGATCGATTCCTAAAGCTGGAGAAGAAGTCTGTGGTGATAATGTAGAAATCATAAAAAAAGAAGATAAAACGATTGTTGTCCTCTCAGATGGTCTGGGTAGTGGTATTAAGGCCAATATTCTTTCTACTTTAACTTCTAAAATTGCCTCTGGACTGCTGGAAAAAGAACTGCCATTAAAAGAAATACTTTCAACAATTCTGGCAACACTTCCTATCTGCGAAGTTAGAGGAATTGCTTATGCAACCCTGGCTTTTTTAATTATTGATCAAAATCAAAAGCTCCGCCTGATAGAAATAGACAGCCCTTCAGCTTTTTTATTCCGAAATAATCGGGTGCAGAAATTAGATTATAGAGAGTTTGAATTAGAAGGTAAAAAAATTAGAGAGGCTAATTTTAAGTTTCAGAGAACAGACCAGCTGTTTCTGGTCAGTGATGGGGTGACCCATGCTGGTATAGGTGGGCTTTTAAATTTTGGTCTGGGCTGGGATGGAGTTGCTCGTGAGATTGAAAGGACAGTTAAAAGAAATCAGTCTGATTTAAAAGACAACATTAATAAGCTGGTTAAAGTTTTTAATACCTTTTATGGTGATCAGGCCGGTGATGATTTTACAATTGTTGGAATGAAGTACCGCAGACAGAGAAAATTAAATATCTGGAGTGGGCCTCCGTTAAAAAAGGAAGATGATAGTCTTCTGGCCAAAAAAATTTCTGATGCAGATGGCAAAAAAATTATTAGTGGTGGCACAACAGCTCAAATTGCAGCCCGTGAATTGAATAAAGAACTGGAGATTGGTCTTAAATATTATGATAAAGATATTCCTCCAATCAGTAAAATGGAAGGTTTTGAACTTTTAACTGAAGGACTATTGACTCTAAACAGGGTTCTTTCACTGCTTAAAAAATATAAGCCGGGTCAGATTCCGGTAGATAGTAAAGATGGAGCTTCTCGTTTTACACGACTGCTTTTGGAAAGTGATAGTGTGAAATTTTTGGTGGGGCGGGCTGTTAACGAATCTCATCAGAGTCTGAATCTCCCTATAAATTTAGGGATTAGAAGTCAGATAATAAGTCAGATTGCTGAACAGCTGAGAAGAATAAAAAAGAAGGTTGAAATTGAATGGTTTTAAAATAACAAGATCGGAGGTATAACAAATGTCTAAAAATACTTTAAAAATATGTATAGGAACCCCCTGTCATCTAATGGGAGCCGCGGACCTGCTGGAATCAGTAAAAAACCTTGATCCAAAGCTGCGTCAAAAAATAGAATTAAAAACAAGCCACTGTATTGACAATTGCTGTGAGCAGGCACCGGTTGCTGAATTTAATGGTAAAATTTATCAGGATTTAAACCCGGAAAAACTATATAAAATTATAAGTGAAAACAGAAGATAGGAGCTGTTAAAATGAGTAATAGTACTATTTCTGAGGTTGTTAAATTAAAAAGGAAATTATATATTGAGCTGCTAAAACTTGTTAAAGCAGGCAATCTGGTAGCGGAAATTTCAAATCTATCTGAAAAAATGATCACTAAAGATACACCCCGCTACAGATGCTGTGAATTTAAAGAAAGAGCTATTTTTGATGAGCGAATCAAAGCAGTGCTTGGATTTAATATTGCTGAGAATAATGAAAAAAGTTTAGAAGAACTGGCAGCCTTGATGCCCCGTCAGCAGATAAATAGAAATATAGTTGAGGTTATCGATACCGCCTGTGACAGCTGTCCAATTGATAAATACATAGTCACAGATGCCTGCAGAAATTGTGTGGCTCATAAATGTGTTAATGCCTGTCCTGTGAATGCAATAGTGATTATCCAGAATAAAGCTTATATTGACCAGGACAAATGTGTGGAGTGTGGAAAATGTGCTCAGGCCTGCTCTTATAATGCTATTTTAGAAAATCAGCGACCCTGCAGCAGAGCCTGTGAACTTGATGCCATCAGTTCTGACTCAAATCGGCAGGCAAAAATTGATAGAGATAAATGTGTCAGCTGCGGCAGCTGTATAGCAGCCTGTCCCTTTGGAGCAATAACTGAGACAAGTGACTTAGTAAAAGTTGCGCTTGAGTTGTTCTCAGATCAGAGCAAATTAGCTGCTATGCTGGCGCCATCTTTTGTTGGTCAGTTTGGCTATCAGCAGAGTGCAGCTAAGATTAAATATGCATTAAAAAAGCTTGGATTTGCAAGGGTAAAAGAGGTTGCTGCTGGTGCAGAGATTACAGCTGCTGCAGAAAGTAGAGAGTTAGAAAAAAAAATTGAAGCAGATCAGACATTACTTTCTTCCTGCTGTCCCGCTTTTAAATCAATGGTAGAAAATGAGTTTGAAGGAATTTCTAATCTGATTTCTACTACCGATTCGCCGATGGCTGTAACAGCTGCAGAGATTAAAAGTAAAAATTCAGAGCTGAAAACTGTTTTTATTGGTCCCTGTACGGCTAAAAAAGAAGAAGCTTTTGCAGATGAAAATGTTGATTTTGTTCTGACATTTGAAGAAATAATTGCTCTTTTTACTGCCTATAATATTAATTTAGCTGAAATAAAAGAAGAAGAAAAAATGAATGATGCTGGAATTTTAGGAAGACAATTTGCTTTTGCCGGTGGGCTGCAAAAATCTTTGCAGGAGCTGGTAGCAGCTGATTATGAAAGTAAACAGGTAGATGGGCTGGGAAGGATAAAAAAGGAACTTTATTTAATCACTGCTGGTAAAAATAATTATAATTTTCTGGAAGGAATGGCCTGTACAGGTGGATGTATTGGTGGCCCCTCAGCAATGATTAACCAGAAGGCAGCAAAAAAATTGGTAAAAGAATTTGCAGAGATTGGTTGATTTTTTAGTTCGAAACTGCTTAAATCTTTGCTTAAAAATTGATAAAAACTAATAAATGTATTATAATTGAGATGCTGGGATACCGGCATTTTTTCTGTTCAATATGCAGGAAATGAATGACTTAAACTAGAACAAAGGTAATTAGTGGAGCGGTTTTATGAAAAATTATCCTGATGCAATATTAAGTTAATTCTAAAAGGAAGTGATTAGGTGGAAGATAGTGAAATACTGAAAAATTTAAATCAGGCTCAAAAAAAAGCTGTTGAACATCACCAGGGACCAGAACTGGTTCTTGCAGGTGCCGGCAGTGGAAAAACAAGAGTTTTGACTAGAAGAATTGGTTATTTGATTAATCATTATGGAGTTTCTCCCTCTAATATTTTAGCTGTAACTTTTACCAATAAAGCAGCGAATGAGATGAAAGAACGAGTAAAAGATATGGTTGGAGGAGTAAATCACAGTCTCTGGGTTAGTACTTTCCACTCTTTTTGTGTGCGTATTCTGCGTCGAGAAGCAGAAAAACTTGGTTATAATAAAAACTTTGTTATTTTTGACAGTCTTGATCAGCGCAAACTGGTTAAAGAAGTTTTAAAGTCAAAAAATTTGGATCCTAAAAAAACTAAACCAAGATCAGTGTTAAATAAAATTTCAAACGCTAAAAACGAATTAAAAACCCCAGAGCAGATGAGTGCGGTTTCTGGCAGTTTTTTTGATAAGACTGCTGCTGATATTTACGAAGAATATCAAAAGCGGCTTAAAGAAAATAATGCTATGGATTTTGACGATTTAATCCAGCAGACAGTAAGATTATTTGAAGAATTCCCACTTGTTTTAGAGCACTATCAGGAGCGTTTTAAATATATTCTGGTAGATGAGTACCAGGATGTGAACCATGCTCAGTATCAGCTGGTAAATTTACTGGCAGAGCGCTATCGTAATGTTTGTGTTGTAGGTGATCCAGATCAGGGAATTGTGCGTCCATAAGGGTTATTATGGTTTTAAGGTATTGGAACCTTTAAGACAAGAATATCTGTCTTAATGTCAAACAACTTATCCTAAGAAGAAACTCAAGGGGGAGTGCAGCATGTTGTTAAAGCTCTAAGTCAACTAGTCAACGGGTTGCGACTGAAGAGCAAGACATAAGGTGTAATATAAGGATAAAAGCTAGACTGCTTGAAGGATAGACTGAGAGGTGTTATGGTCCTCTATCAGGGAAAGTTGGCTATTAACCTGATATCAACCTTGATAACAAGAGTTAAATTGAATCTTGGTATCAATATCAGTGAAATATAAATACTCTTTCATTGATTGATATTCAAAATAAGGTTGGCTCACTTATAGATATAAGAAAAAGTCAAAAGTCCTATCCGATAATTACACATCCAGAACCAATTAATCTAAATGGAGAAGACCTAAATAGGAATGCTTAAAAGCTATGTTCTTGTTAAGGAACTGAAAATCCTAAATGGTCTCGGAGTCATCGTAGTAGTCTGAAATAGGGAAAGCCTATTACATGGCGAAGGATGACAGTAAATGATAGTATAAAATAAATAGGAAGGAGCGAGATGCTTTATAAGAGATCCTATGGTAGTTTTATACAATTTGGCGAAACAAGCTAAAAAAGATGATTACACATTTAAGAGATTATATAGAAATTTATATAACGAGGAATTCTATCTAAAAGCATATGACAATATATATGCCAACCATGGAAGTTCTACTAAAGGTGTAGATGGTCAAACAGCAGATGGATTCAGTATGAATAAAGTTAAGAAGTTAATCCAAAGGCTAAGAAATGAAAAATATCAACCCAAACCAGTAAAAAGAGTTTATATACCAAAAAAGAATGGCAAAAAAAGAACATTAGGAATACCTACATTTAATGATAGATTAGTACAAGAAGTAGTCAGAATGATACTTGAGTCTATTTATGAAGAAAGTTTCTCAAAACATTCACATGGATTCAGAAAAGAAAAAAGTTGTCATACAGCATTAATTGAAGTTAAAAAAGATTTTACTGGTGTTAATTGGTTTGTTGAGGGAGATATTAAAAGTTTCTTTGATACTATTGATCATCATATTCTAATAGATATCTTACGAAAAAAGATTAAAGATGAAAAATTCATTAGATTAATTTGGAAGTTTCTTGGAGCAGGATATATTGATAACTGGAAGTGCTATGGAACCTACTCTGGTACTCCTCAAGGAGGAATAATTAGTCCTTTACTTGCTAATATATATCTTGATCAGCTTGATAAATATGTAGAAGAATATAGAGAAAAATTTAAAGAAGGTAATCCTAAATCTAAAAAACGTAATACTGAATACAGAAAATATGCTACTAGAATAAGAAGGTTAAAGAAAAAATACGAACCGATTTGGAATAAAATTACCGAAGAAGAAAAAGCTGATATAATTAATAAAAAGAAGGAATGGGAAAAGAAGAAATTAAGTCTACCATATTATGATCCAATCCATGAAGGATATAAGGACATCAAATATGTAAGATATGCTGATGATTTTATTATTGGAGTATATGGGAGTAAAAATGACTGTAAAAAGATTAAAAAAGACTTAAATAATTTTCTCAACAAGAAATTAAATATAAAATTATCTAATGAAAAAACTTTAATAACTCATAATTCAAAGAAAGCAAGTTTTTTAGGATATGATATATCAATAATGAATGACCAAAGAACTTTCAAAAATAAAAAGGGACATAAAGTAAGAAATAATAATAAAAAAGTTGCCTTATATATGCCCCAAAATAGAATCAGAGATTATATTGTACAACATAATCTCGTTAAAGATATTGACAGTAAAGATTGGCGTATGTTGCATAGACCCAAACTAATTAATCATCCCGAATTAGAAATTATAAGTCACTATAATGCTGAAATAAGAGGTTTATATAATTATTATAGACTGGCTAAAAATGTTTCG
>Ga0163225_100019_pt1 | contig 48817 bp, 34 predicted proteins | sample MSEWel2016_04_06_2_FD_113145 | JGI IMG/M metagenome (GOLD analysis project Ga0163225, IMG submission 113145) | Subsurface microbial communities from deep shales in West Virginia, USA - MSEEL Well Study Marcellus 5H_2016_04_06 ... | reverse complement strand
GTCAGATCGGTGCCATCCAGTTGCCACTGATAATTATAAGTTCCGGTTCCGATTACATTAGCCGTGTAATTTGCTGTTGAACCTTCACAGACTTGAGTCGGGCCGGTAATAGTTACTTCAGGAACATCATTAATAACCAAATTAGTTGAACCGCTATTAAATGCGACGCATCCAGTAACATTATCAGTAATTTCAACTATATATTCAATATCATCAACACCAATAGTAGCATTTGTTATTTGAGGATTTTCAAGAGTAGAAGTAAATCCAACAGGATTGGAAATCCAGCTAAAAGAATAATCTCCACTTCCTTTGGAAGGATTGGCGTAGAGTGTCGCTGTGCCGCCTTCACATACCGGATCAACAGTAGGAGCAACTTCGGGACGTTCCTGAACTATAACATCAACCGTTGCAGACGCTTCACAATTAGTTGTATTATTTGTATCCGTTATGGCAAGTGTGTATGTATGTGTGGTTGCATCATTTATAACTGCAGGATCAGTAACGGTAATTGAATGTCCTTCCTGCCCTTCAGTCGGCAGTCCTGGTCCGAACCACCTATATACATAGCCTGAAACAATCGGGTTTCCATCGAACAACTGAAACTCAACATCCTGACAAACAGGACTGTTAGATTGAGGGTTAGGCGAAGGAACAGGATAAACAGTAACAACAGGTTCTCCACTCATAAAAATAGGACATGTGGGAACTAATGTCCTTTGGGCTTCAACACGGTATTGACCATCCGTTGAAACCTCAAAGGAAATTGAAGAACCGGTACCACCTTTTACCTCCCCAATCACAGGTGAGCCATTGCGATACAATTGATATTCATATCCTGATTCAGAACCATCTAAAATTAAAGTAGCTGTTTGGCCTTCACAAATTTCTGTATCACTTCCAAAATTAAATGCGTCAGCGCTCTTTCTAACATAGGTATAATCATAGCTGGTACCAATATCCTGTCCATTTTCATCAACAAAATAATAAGCAAAATAGATACGAGAATCATAATAAATATCTTCGACTCTGTCAGGGAAAAATCCCACTCCATTTTCAGGTGCAGTACCAATGTTATCGATCCATTCATTATGCAAATCCGCATCAATACTGGACTTTATTTCCCATCGAATGTATTCAGTGCCAGGTGGAATATCAGCAGGATCAAGAAACACTTCATCGCTTCCCCCAAGTGAGCAATAATTATCTTCAAGGTCATCAATAACAACTTTTTGACCTCTCAACACAGGTTCTTGAAAGTTCTTTCCTCCTCCACCTTCACGCCCCTGTCCAAAAACATCAGCGCCGGAAAAAGCAAACAATAATGACAACAAAAATACGAAAGAGAGTAAAAATCTTTTCATGGCATCTCGTTTAGGGTAATCCAGTATATCCAACTTCACTTAGGGATTGTGCCGAAATAACTTGCCGCTTTAGACTTGTTCTTTTGCCCTTTAACTTCCTTGAAAATCCATTAAATAGCTCCCTATTCGCAGTATTTTTCAAGTTGGCAAAGAACAAAATAACTTCGTCAAATCTGTCAATTTATTTCATTACAAACCCTTAGGCCCTCCACACAACTAGCAAAAATAATTTTATTCAACTATTCTTAATACTTTATGGTCAAATATTTATTAACAAATACCTGTGAAAACCAACCAAAACAGTAGTTACACCCCGAATTTATATTTAAAACCTATCAATTTTCAATCAAACACTGTTTTTTAAATAACCGGCAAACTTAAACAAAAAATTCTAAAAATCAACTGGTTAACAATCCCTATATGCACCTAATCCATCATTTTCCAACATCAAAATGTTAACAAAAAAGTATTAATTTAGAACAACTATAAATTTCCCATATTTTTGTACGTTTATTTGCAGTGATTGTTTCAACTCCCAACAGAAATAAGGTCTCTATCTCAATTTTATATTTCTGAAACAAAACACAACTTCCTTTCATCCCTTAAATTTTGTATTTAATCATTAAAATTTCGCCATTCGTCAACAAACCCTTAATTTAGGAGCTTATTAAGCAATTGTGGCTTTTCTTCAAGCGCTAATCGTGCGATCTTCAAATAATCACTTAACCAATCTTGAAGAATCAGTAACTTCTTCCTTTTCTTTCGGGTCATCTCTTTAGAAATTTCTTTTGCATGTTCGAAACGGGTATTGAGTTCTTCAAGTTTCTCAAGATCCATCAGGATATTATCAAGATCTTGCTTCTTTACGCCATAACCTTTCAGGGAACCTAACCAATTGTTCTCAGCAATCAGGTTTTTACAAAACATATAAACCTGGCGATACCAATCGTCAAAGTGCTTTTCCCTGGGTCCATCCAGGCCCAATGCTTTTCGGGCCATTTCACTGTCGTCAAAGACAATTCTTCCGAGTTTCACAATGCGCATATAACGCTTTTGCAAATCTTTTTGTAACTGGACCCGCTCCTTGTTAAGTTCTTTTCTCCTCTCCTGGGCAGCTTCCTGCTCCTGGTCAATTTGTCGAACTTCTTCCAGGTGCTCTCTCCCCTGCTCCATCTCCTTCAGGCCGTAACCAAACGAACTCATTGATGACACCAGCCCCTGATCAGACAAGCTCTGAGCAAGTACTTCATCAACTTTATTTACAAAGTTTTCAAATGGTAACTTTGAATAATGCATATCCTAATTAAATAAAATGAGGCTACAATATTATTGCAATTTCTTAAATAAAAATATTATATACAAATAATTTTATATTTTTCTGATATCTTTTTTATTCCTAAAATTTTATATTAGATAGATTTTTTTAATCTTAGAAAAGAAAAATTGTAAATATATTATTATATTAAGCTTAAGACTACATTATATTACAAATTCCAATACCGCCAGCGACACCTATAATTTTCAGTACTTTAAATGATTTTTTTTAACAATTGAGTGCATTATTATTTAAAGCTAATACGCTTAAAATAAACAGGTAGAAAAATAATAATGAAGAAAGAAATGAGGAATGAAATTTTATTACAGATAGAAATAAAAAGTTTCTACGCTGATTGATTGAGTATTCAAACAAAGGTAAGAAAGACTTGAAGAGTAATGTGCCACCACCTTGTTTCGGAACGGGGAGCTATCAACCTTTGTCCATTAAGACAACGCAGGTAAAAATGTGCATCTTCAATGTATCGGCTCCAGCCCTGGAAGATGGGCTACAGTATGGTAATAAAGTCTGCTGACCAAGAAAGAAAAATTAGAGTCCCTTTGTTGTATTACGCGTATTAAGTTCTGGCAAATCTTAAATAGTCTTTGTAAGAAAACACCCACCACTGCGTTATTCTCGTTTTTGAATCAGTTATTTTCGAAGAGTAAACTCCTTGGATTCAAAAACTTCGAAAGTCCCCAAAAAAAAATCGGGGCAGGCTTTGTATTTGAAGCTTTCTTATCAAAGACTCAAAAAACCTTAGTTTTCTTGTTGGCACTAAATAGTGCTTGCAAGAAAACGACAATTGCTGCGTTATGCTCGTCTTCAAAACAGTCATTTACGAAAAGTAAACTCCTGTTTTTCAGCCATCGCAAGCCTTGCACATGCCGCCTTCTTGTTAAGCACTGGAAAAAACATGTGTTTTCTTGCTGGGGCTAAGTAATGAGATTCTTCACTGCGTCCAAAATGACAAACAACAATAACTCAATGAGGTGCTGGCTCGTCAGGAGATGAGTCGTAAAAGCCCCTCGTGCGGAAACGAGGGGCAGTGGAATTGGTTTATTGGATTACAAATCCAAAGGAACACACAGTATGGATTCTCAATCCACACCGACGACGGGACCTCTGCGTCTTAGCGTTTTCCCTTTGGTTGGTTTTATTCACAGACTCTAAATAATCACCATAGTAGCCCCATAACCATACTCCCGGAACGAGGCATCCTGGAAACTGTGTGTCTTATACCTTGAATTCAAAAGTCGCCTTACCTCATGTTTTAGGGTGCCATTGCCCAGGCCATGAATAAAGACAATTTTCTGACCTTTATTCTTCTGGTTCTCCTCCATCACTTCATTAAAGCGATCGGTCTGTAGCTTGAGCATATCGGCATTTGAAAGTCCCCGGGTATCATCAAGAAGTTCATGGATATGAAGATCAATCTCAATAATATCAGGATTTTTGTCTTTAGTAACCTTAGGTTTTGGCGCTTTAAACTCCCCTTTTTCCTGAAGTATTTTACGGGTTTCTTTTTGGGTGAGATTTTCCACACGGCGCTCCAGCTCGGTTTTAATTACCGGAAGCAGTACAGCTCGCTCGTAAAAGAAGTCATTGTTTTTAAAGGCATTGTCCTTAAAGAATTTGTGCGCTTTAATTTTCATTACTTCATTAACAGGATCAAAAAGCGCAAAGGGTTTATCCTTACGATAGAGAATCACCTGCACGTGCCAGGAAACATCCAGTTTGGAAGCATCCACCTGCTCCAGGTACTCCTTGGTATTGGGCTGTATGCGACCATTGTAAAGTTGGCGTGCCAGTCCGTCCTCTCCCATTTCTACAATCAGATAAAGGCATTGATAATTACTGTCGTTCACCAAATGGAAATCGACCATCTGCTTGTCGCCTTTATGTCCACCATCAAGGAAAGCGAGATAAAACCGAGGGTTCAGATCATCATGGCGTTCATCAACCATGCTTTCTTCCTCCTCCTCAAAAGCAGGCTCTTCATTCTTCATAACGGGCTGTTGCACCCGGGTATTGGCCGAATTTGCCGAACCCGACTGAGGTGAAGCTTCCTTCCGTTCAATTACCACAATCTCATTGAACGGCATGGGAACCTCGAATCCGATCTCATCTTCAACGTAAACGGTATTTCCTTCTACTCGGGTGACCAGTCCTCCTCCTACATCGTTCAGGAAGCGTACTTTATCTCCGGGTCTTATGTCTGTGTTTTTCATATATGTTATGCTTTAGGGCAAAGGTAAAGGAAATTCGTGAATTTCCTTTACGCTATGCCCCATCAAAGAAGGTATCTCCTTTCCAGTTTTTAGGATTGTTGATGATGTAGTTTTTTATACGGCGGTAGGATCGTTCATCCCGGATTACATGATCGTGATAATCATGTTGCCAGTTTTTTGTCCCGGGCGTTTTGCGTAGGATATTAATACCCTTAGACGTTTTCATTTGTAACTTTCCCATAAGCTTAGGAATTACCATTCGTCTACGGAGCTTACAATATTCCTCTACCTCCTTTTTGGTGGGTTGATAATTGAGCTTATTCCACCATTTATGAGAAAGATAAAACTCGTGATTTTTCTGCATATTATAATCATCCACTTCGGATATACCATTATAATAGCCATATTCCTTCAAGACGATTAACAAATGAAAATGATTGGGCATTACCACCCACTCGTCCAAAATAATGCGAGGATGATACTCCGGTATCTTTAAGACCTCTTTTTTCACAATCTCGCCATACTCAGAATAAACCATTTTTTGGTTGACCACATGACCCAATATCCAATGACGATTTTGGATGTTGTTGGTGATAAAGTATTGTCCCGGGGCAGAATAATTCAATATCCGCATACGATCGCCCTCTACGCGGTACTTATTTCGAAACATTGTCATAAGGTTGGGGTTTCAAGGTTACATACTGAATGACAAATAAATATACTTGTTTCTTCTCTTACTTTCAACTACTTTTTTTTACGACAACAATAAACCCACCGAAAACAGGTTTAAAGACAAAGAAAGAGTTAAACCAGAAAACGACTTACACTACAGGGAGCAACTTGCACTTTAGAAAGCAACTTACACTTTAGAAAGCAACTTGCACTTTAGAAAGCAACTTGCACTTTAGAAAGCAACTTGCACTTTAGAAAGCAACTTGCACTTTAGAAAGCAACTTGCCCGTGCGTATAGAAAATTCATGAATTTTCTATACTTTGCGCAAAAAAAAGAGAACAAACACACAAACAAAAAAATGCACATTTCCATAGACCAGTACAAGTACCACCTACCTACTGAAAAAATAGCAAAATACCCACTTACAGAAAGAGACCAGTCAAAACTGCTGCATTACAAAAATGGCATCATAAAAGACAGGAATTTCAGTGAAATACCTGACCTGATTCCTTCTGATGCAATGCTGCTTTTCAACAACACAAGAGTCATTCGGGCCCGTCTCCCCTTTCGCAAGAAAACGGGTGCACGTATTGAGATTTTTTGTCTGGAACCGGCAGCCCCTACCGATGTGGCAATGGCTTTTGAGCAAACCAGGGAAGTTTCCTGGAACTGCATGATCGGCAACCTGAAAAAATGGAAGGAAGGGCGCCTGGAAACGGAAGTAAATGCAGGTAAAACAACCGTAGTAGTCTATGCAGAAAAAGTGGCTCCCACAAACGACGGGTACACCATTCGCTTCAGTTGGGACAATCCGAAATATACCTTTTCCGAACTGATGGAAGCCATGGGCAAAACCCCTATTCCGCCCTATCTTGAGCGGGAATCAGAAGAGATAGATACCGAACGCTACCAAACCGTCTATTCGCAGGAGCAGGGTTCAGTAGCTGCTCCTACAGCCGGGCTTCACTTCACCCCGAAAGTAATGAATCAATTGCAGCAAAAGGGTGTCTCTCTGACCAATTTAACCCTCCATGTGGGGGCAGGGACTTTTCGTCCGGTAAAAAGCGAAACCATTGCTGACCATGAAATGCACACCGAACATTTCAGGGTGCCATTGGAAGCCCTTCGGCAGCTTACAAATCACCAAGGTCCCAAAATAGCGGTGGGAACAACCACCTTACGCACTTTAGAATCACTCTACTGGGCAGGAGTTTTAGCCAGTCAGAACAAACCATTTCACCATGTGGAGCAATGGACACCATATAATAATGAGAGTACCCTCTCGTTCGAAGAGGCTGTTTCTTTTCTGATTGAAACCACAGAAAAGGAAGGGAAAGCGCATTTTGAGGGATCAACAGCAATCATCATAGTTCCAGGTTATGAAATCAGATCTATAAAAGCATTGATTACCAATTTCCATCAACCCGGAAGCACATTACTACTGCTAGTGGCTGCTATCGTTGGAGACAACTGGAAAAAGATTTACGACCACGGGCTCAACAACGATTACCGATTCCTGAGTTACGGCGATTCATCGTTGTTGTGGGGAAAATAGCCACCCGACTAAAGCCGGGTGCTATTCTCATGCCACCCGACTAAAGCCGGGTGCTATTCTCATGCTATTTAAACGGCAACAGAAAATTCTCATTCCTCCTCCCGTTTCCGCAATTCCTCCTCCAGAATAGCTTCTACATCGGCAGCACAGGAGCCACAGACAGTTGCAGCATCGGTCTCGTCCTGCACCTGCTCAAAAGTAGTCAGTTGTTTATCACGTATAGTTTTTACAATATCGGCTTTGGTAAGCTGTAAGTGACGACACACAATATCATTGTTTTCGAAATCGGTCATAGTTTATGTTTTTTGAAAGTAACGCAAATTGTGGGCCGGTGGTTTACCGGGAAGGGAAATAATCCACAATTCACTACCGGACATAAATGATTTCAAAACAAAAGGCGGAATTATCTCAGTGATCTTATTAACCATTCCGCCTTAAAACTAATTTTTTACTCAAAACCCCTGATGTTGGAACAATTTTTGATAATTTAGCGGGTGATTGAAAAATCATCTTAGGGATTGTGCAGAAATAACTTGACGCTTTAGACTTGTTCTTTTGTCCTTTAACTTCCTTGAAAATCCATTAAATAGCTCGCTATTCGCAGCATTTTCAAGTAGGTAAAGAACAAAATAACTTCGTTAAATCTGTCAATTTATTTCGTTACAAACCCTTAATACTGCAATTTTGGCAGAAAAATCATTAATAAAGTATTAAAATATATAAAAACACGTAAGTCTCATGGACCAAACAGTTGACATCAAAGAACTGAATGAACGAATTAAGCAGGAAAGTTCATTCGTGGATCTGCTAACCATCGAAATGAACAAAGTAATTGTAGGCCAAAAACACCTCGTAGAGAGCTTGTTAATTGGCCTTCTTTCTGATGGACACATCCTTCTGGAAGGAGTACCGGGATTGGCAAAGACACTGGCCATCACAACCCTTTCCAAAGCGGTAAGTGCCGATTTCAGCCGGATACAGTTTACACCGGATCTGCTGCCGGCCGACTTGCTGGGAACCATGATTTACAGCCAGAAAAATGAAGAATTTGTGGTCAAGAAAGGCCCGGTTTTCACCAATTTTGTATTGGCTGATGAAATCAACCGTGCACCGGCCAAAGTGCAGAGTGCATTGCTGGAATCCATGCAGGAACGTCAGGTTACGATTGGCGACCACACATACCCACTGCCCAAGCCATTTCTGGTAATGGCCACGCAAAACCCTATTGAGCAGGAAGGAACTTATCCGTTACCTGAGGCTCAGGTTGACCGTTTTATGCTGAAAGTGGTGCTTGATTATCCACAAAAAGCCGAGGAGCAAATGATTATCCGGCATAATCTGGCAAAAAAATTCCCGGAAGCCAACAGCATCATCAATCCTGAAGATATTTTACGCGCCAGAGAGGTAGTCAAAGACGTCTATATGGACGAAAAAATTGAAAAGTACATTGTTGACATCGTTTTTGCCACCCGTTTCCCCGAACAGTACGACCTGGCAAAGTTCAAGGATATGATCAGCTACGGTGGATCTCCCCGTGCCAGCATCAGTTTGTCAATTGCGGCTAAGGCTTATGCATTTATTAAGCGGCGCGGATATGTAATTCCTGAAGATGTGCGAGCTGTTTGTCATGATGTCCTTCGTCACCGCATCGGGCTCTCCTACGAGGCAGAAGCCAACGATATCACTACAGAAGAGATTATCAGTGAAATACTGAACACAGTTGAAGTACCCTAAACAATGAGCAATGAGCAATGAGCAATTATCAATGAACAATGAGCAATTATCAATGAGCAATGAGCAATTATCAATGAGCAATGAGCAATTATCAATGAGCAATGAGCAATGAGCAATGAACAATGAACAATGAACAATGAACAATGAACAATGAACAATGAACAATTATCAATAAGCAATGAACAATGAACAATTAGCAATGAGCAATGAGCAATGAACAATTAGCAATGAGCAATGAGCAATGAGCAATGAGTAATGAGTAATGAGTAATAAGCAATGAACAATTAGTAATTGATAATTGATAATTGATAATTGATAATTGATAACTGATAATTGCTAATTGATAATTGAAAACTGGTATGATGACAGAAGCAACAGATATACTAAAGCGCGTACGTCAGATTGAAATTAAAACCCGTGGATTGTCCAGCAATATTTTTGCCGGAGAGTATCACTCTGCATTTAAGGGACGGGGAATGACTTTCAGCGAAGTGCGTGAATATCAATATGGTGACGACATTCGAAACATCGACTGGAATGTGACAGCCCGTTTCAACCACCCCTTCATTAAGGTGTTTGAAGAGGAACGAGAGCTGACGGTGGTGCTGATGATTGATGTTTCCGGTTCGCGTGAGTTTGGTACCACCTGGCGGTTCAAAAAAAATGTGATCACCGAAATGGCTGCCGTATTGGCTTTTTCTGCCATTCAAAACAATGATAAAATCGGGGTTATATTCTTTTCGGACAGAATTGAGAAGTTCATCCCCCCCAAGAAAGGTCGAAAGCACATTTTGTATATCATTCGCGAGTTGATCAGTTTCACTCCGGAACACCGTGAAACCAATATATCAGAGGCATTACGATATCTGACCAATGCCATCAAAAAGCGGTGTACTACCTTTGTGATCTCCGATTTTATGGACGAAGGCTTTGAAGATGCTCTGAAAATTGCCAATCAGAAGCACGATATTGTGGCCCTCCGGGTTTATGACCCACGTGAAGCAGAAATGCCGGACATCGGTTTTGTAAAATTGAAAGATGCCGAAACCGGTGAATACTATTGGGCCAATACCTCCAACCGAAAAACCAGAGAAGCCTACAAGTCCTGGTGGAAGGAAAATGAAGGCCTGCTGCAAACTGCTTTCTCCAAAAGCGGTGTGGACAACGTGGCCGTACCAACCAACGAGGACTATGTTAAAGCACTCATTTCACTCTTTAAAAAACGAGCTTAAAATGGGGAAATTACCATTTTTAAAAACGAATATATTTTTTACCATTGCGGTATTATTGCTAAGTCCGGGAATTTTACAAAATTCAATTGCCCAGGACTTCTCGGTAAATGCAACACCAGACTCCACTTTAATGGTGATTGGCGGGCAGATGAATCTTACTCTTGAGGTGGCTCAGCCAAATGATATTACTGTTGCTTTTCCGCAATTCGCCGATACCATCACCAAAAACATCGAGATCGTTGACCGTACAGAACCCGATACCACGCTTATTGATGAAACCCGGATATCGGTTAAACAGATATTTAGAATCACCTCTTTCGACAGCGGTCTTCATTACATACCGCCCATGGAGTTTGAGCTGGCATCGGCAAATCTGGAAGCAAAAAAGAAAACACGCCCCATCGGGTTGATGGTTGTGAATCCTTTTGAAGAAGTAGATCCTCAAAAAGGGATAACCGACATTAAAGCCCCTATTGATGCACCATTCCGGCTGTCGGAGCTATATCGGTTTTTACCATGGATTCTGGGTGGACTACTACTTGCCTTGTTAATTGCTGCAGGAATTTGGTTTTACGTCAAACGACGCAACCCGCTGAAAGCATTTATCCGGGAGAAGCCTAAAGAACCTGCTCACATAATAGCACTCCGTGAATTGGAGCACATCAAACATGAGAAACTTTGGCAAAAAGGCGAGGTGAAAACATTCCATTCCAATCTTACGGATGTGTTGCGTGATTATATTGAAGACAGATATGGCATTCCGGCTCCGGAACAAATAACATCTGAAATACTGGAATCGCTAAAATCAGTGGATTTGCCTGATGATAACGTTCTGGCAAAAATCAAACAGGTACTCGAACAAGCTGACCTCGTGAAGTTTGCCAAGATGGAACCTCTGCCCGATGAAAACGATTTGGCACTGATGAACGCTTATTTCTTTGTGAATCAGACAAAATACGAACCACCCAAGCCAACAGAGGAACAAGCAAAGGAACATAAACAACAAGAAGTCGAACAATAAACCGGCCTATTCGGTATGGACTATACTTTTCTTCATCCACATTTTTTCTATTTGCTGCTGGTATTAATTCCCATGATTGGATGGTATATCTGGAAGCAAAAGGACTTAAATGCCTCTCTTCAAATCTCTTCTTTGAGGGGATTCAGTCGCATTCGCAAAAGCCGGAAGACCTATTTACGTCATGTCCCTTTTGGTTTACGATGCCTGACAGTGATTTTACTGACCATTGCACTGGCCCGTCCGCAATCGACCGACAATCTGAGAAACGTAACGACCGAGGGGATCGATATCATGGTTTCCTTAGATATTTCGGGCAGTATGCTGGCAATGGATTTCAAGCCAAACCGACTGGAAGCAGCAAAAGATGTGGCCACCGAGTTTATATCAGGCCGCCCAAACGATAAAATGGGACTGGTGGTATTTGCAGCCGAAAGCTTTACCCAATGCCCGCTGACTGTTGACCACACAGTTCTGACCAACCTGATAAGAGACGTCCGGACAGGTATGCTTCAGGATGGAACCGCCATCGGACTGGGACTCTCAACGGCAGTGAGCCGCATAAAAGACAGTGACGCCAAAAGTAAGGTGATAATTTTGCTTACCGACGGAGTCAACAACAGGGGCGAAATACACCCACTCACAGCTGCTGAAATAGCCAAAAGTTTTGGCATCAGAGTCTATACCATAGGAGTTGGAACTCACGGAACAGCCCCCTTCCCTGTAACCACTGTATTTGGCCAGCAAGTACAAAATATGGAAGTGAAAATTGATGAAGGAATGCTTCAGGAGATTGCCAACACCACAGGAGGCAAATATTTCCGGGCAACCGATAAAGAAAAACTGCGAGATATCTATCAGGAAATAGACCAAATGGAGAAAACCAAAATAGAAGTTAAGGAATACAGTAAGCGATCAGAGGAATTTATCCCCTTCGCTCTCCTGGCCCTGGCTTTGTTGATTGTGGAGATTCTGCTTAGAAATACGGTGTTGAGAAATCTTCCGTAACAGGAGTTTTGGGTTTTGAGTTTTGGGTTTTGGGTTCTGGGTTTTGAGTTGCGGGTTTCGGGTTGCGGGTTTCGGGTTTTGAGTTTTGGGTTTTGAGTTTTGGGTTTTGCGAGCCGGTGGTTCCCCCTTCTGGGGGGTTAGGGGGTAAGCGCCGAGGGTTTCGGGTTTTAATGGAAGATAAACGAAACTCACTTAATTAAAGCCTCAGCCTCAGCCTCAGCCTCAGCCTTAGCCTTAGCCTCAGCCTCAGCCTTAGCCTTAGCCTCAGCCTCAGATTTAATGAATTAGATAAATAAAACAACCATATATGTTTCGATTCGCACATCCTGAATTTTTATATCTGCTGGTTCTGGTTCCGGCACTTGCATTTATGCAGTTGTACTTTCAGTTCCAGAGAAAAAAGAAACTGAAGAAATTCGGAAATCCGGATTTGCTGAGCCATCTTATGCCTGATATATCATTCGCGCGTCCAGCAATAAAGTTTTATTTATTGCTGATGGCCCTGGCTGCTATCATCGTTACACTAGCGTCGCCACAGTTTGGGACTAAGCTGGAAACAGTGAAACGGAAAGGAATTGAGCTTGTCATTGCATTGGATGTTTCAAACAGTATGAATGCGACAGATGTGGAGCCCAGCAGGCTTGAACGTGCCAAGTTGGCCATTGAACGATTAACCGGACGCTTGCAAAACGACCGTATCGGATTGATTGTTTTTGCAGGAGAAGCTTATGTACAATTGCCCATCACCACAGATTATGCCTCTGCTCGTCTTTTCTTATCGAGCATCAATACAGAAATAGTTCCCACACAAGGAACAGCCATCGGAGCGGCTATCCGCCTGGCCACCAACTCATTCAGCCAACAGGAAGACATCAACCGCGCGATAGTGGTCATTACAGATGGAGAAAACCATGAAGACGATGCTCTTATAGCGGCCAAAACGGCTCAGGAAAATGGCATTAAAGTTTACACCGTAGGCATGGGGAGTCCGGACGGTGCCCCTATCCCGGCAAGTTCAGGAAACAAATCAAATTTTCTGAAGGACAGAGCAGGTAATGTGGTCATCACGAAGATGAACCCCGACCTGATGAGACAAATTGCTGAAGCCGGAAACGGTGAGTATATTGCAGCTAACAACATCAGACGGGGCATTAATAATCTGATTGATGAACTAAGCGAACTGGAAAAAAGTGAAATGGAAGCTAAAGTTTATTCCGATTACAATGACCAGTTCCAATACCTTGCAGCTCTGGCGTTGCTGATTCTTATACTTGAATTTATCATACTCGAAAGAAAAAATAAATTACTCAACAAAATTGATCTTTTTACGGAAGAATAGGCAATTTCGGAACGAGTTTTTAGTCAGTAGTTTTTTGAAAAAAAGAGTTTTGCTATGCAAATGAGATATTTCTTTATGCTTTTAATTATTTTAGTCGGAATGGGTTTCTCCCTGTCTGCGCAAAATGAAAGGCGTTTTATTCGCGGGGGTAATGATTTTTTCGAGGATGAAAAATATGTGGAATCGGAAGTGGAATACCGCAAAGCGCTCGAAAAGAAACCCGAAAGTTTTGAAGGACTTTTTAACTTGGGTGACGCTCTTTTTAAGCAGGAAAAAACGGACAAAGCCATTGAACAGTTTCAGTCATTAACCGGCAGCACCAAAGATAAACAACAACTGTCGGATATTTATCACAACATTGGCAACGGATTTTTTGCCAAACAGGAACTGGAGAAAAGCATTGAAGCCTATAAAGAGGCATTGAGGAATGACCCAATGGACGATGAAACACGGTACAATTTAATTGTTGCACAGAAAATGCTTCAGCAACAGAAGGAGGAACAAGAGCAGGAGCAGGAACAAGAACAGCAACAAGAACAAGAACAACAACAACAAGAACAACAACAACAGCAACAACAGCAACAGCAACAGCAACAGGAAGGACAAGGAATTTCCAAAGAAAATTCTGAACGTATTTTGCAATCACTGGAAGAAGACGAAAAAGAGTTGCAGGAAAAGCTAAGAAAAGCAAAACAATCGCAGCAAAGACAGATAGAAAAGAATTGGTAACTGATTCATAACTGAGAGAACAAGTTAAAATGAAATCATATTTTTTATTCATATTATTACTGTTTCCATTAGCTCTTGCGGCCCAGGACGTGGAATTTAGTGCCACAGGTCCTGGTTCGGTGGAGGAAGGTCAACGATTTCAGTTGGTTTACAAGTTAAACAAACCCGGAAACAATCTCAGAGCCCCAGAATTGGAGAATTTTCAAATCCTGATGGGACCAACCACATCGCAACGTTCACAGGTTCAAATAATCAATGGAAAGGTTTCCAGAGAAGAGGAATATACTTACACCTATATTCTAAAGGGCAATGCTCAGGGAACTTTTACCATTCCTCCCGCCACCATTGAGGTGGATGGAAAGAAATATGAGTCCAATAGCTTGAAAATAACAATCGTAGAAGCTGGGGAAGAACCAACCCAAACTCCCGGAGTTACCGAAAATCAATCAGGAGCTGTTGGAGATGATGACCTTTACATCACCATGAGGGCCAATAAGACCAGTGTCTATCAGGATCAGCCGGTTTTGCTGACCACAAAAATATACACACGTGTCAATTTGGAAGGAATTTCGGACATTCAACACCCTGCGTTCCGAAACTTTATTGCTGAAGACCTTACCGGTAGCGAAAATATTGAGTGGTCTCTGGAGAATATCAGCGGCAAAACATACCGGGTGGGCACTTACAATCAAAAGATTATTTATCCCCAAACCTCCGGTCAAATGAAGATTGAACCCATCTCCATTGAGTTTCTTGTGAGGATTAGACAAACAAGACAATCCAACAATATATTTGATAATTTCTTTGACACACACCGAACCGTAAGACGCACTGTAACCTCAGACGGGGTTACCATCAATGTAAAACCACTTCCCTCCCCCCGGCCTGAACATTTCAGCGGTGTGGTGGGAAAACTGGATATGGAAGTTTCTGTTTCAAAAAATCAGGTGAATGTTAATGATGGGATAACTCTTAAAACGGTCATTTCCGGAACCGGAAATCTTAAAATTGCGGACAGTCCAGAACTCAATTTCCCATCTGATTTTGATGTGTTTGACCCTAATACTTCAAGTAATTTAAGTATTACCACAAATGGAAATAAAGGTTCAAAAACGTACGAACAACTAATAATCCCTCGTCATCCGGGAACTTTCGAAATCCCCCCGGTCGAATATGTCTATTTTGACCCCTCAATTGAACAATATCGCACACTTAGAAGCCAAAAAATCACCATAGAGGTAGAATCCAACGGAGAAATGGCCGCAACAGGCAGTCAGCAATCAACCGGGCCGGCAGCTGCAAACCGGGAGAGTATTAAATTTGTCGGGAAAGATATCCGTTACATAAAAACAGACAAAGATAATCTTCAACCAATAAATACATTCTTCTTTGGCTCGTGGAAATTTGTATTGGGATATCTGATTCCGCTGGTTCTCTTCATCATCATCTCGTTGGTATATCGCCAGAAAATAAAGGAAAATGCCAATATATCATTAAAAAAGACCAGGCAGGCCAATAAAATTGCACGGAAGAGACTGAAAAAAGCCGCTCATCATCTGAAATCAGGAAATAACGAAGCCTTTTATGGAGAACTGTCTAAAGGACTTTGGGGATATATCAGTGATAAACTGGTTATACCTCTGTCGGATTTGAGTACGGACAATATTCGTCAGGAACTGGAAAACAACGGGGCCCAAACAGACAATACAGAAAAGCTTCTGGAAATTCTGGATACCTGCGAATATGCCCGTTACGCACCGGCAGGTGAGCCGGCCAAAAAAGAAGGACTATATCAGGCATCCATTGATGTCATCAGTAAACTGGAAAATAATTTAAAGGGTAAAAAGGCATAGTCTGAACCTCTAAATCCCTTCGAGGGAACTCTTTAATAGTAACAAAGAAAAAACAGAAACAAAGAGAAATGAAACGAGCATGACAAGGATTTTTACAACTTGTACCGTTGATCCAGGAAATGCGTTTGCATAAAATCAATCATGCGAGAGCGAAGCGGTTCTTCTGATTAGCCGGAATCCCCAAGCTTTTAATTAGTTTCTTATCAGACAATTACAAAAATTTGAACGAATGAAAACAAAGATAATAGCACTTGCAACGTTACTTTTCATAAGTTTAAGTCTCCTGGCTCAGGATGACCGACTGGGACAAGGAAATCAGCTATATACCGACGGACAATACGAGGAAGCGATTGAGCTTTATGAAGGAATTCAGCAGTCGGGACTGGAAAGTGCTGCGCTCTATTACAATCTGGGCAATGCTTTTTACAAGAACGGACAACTGCCTGAAGCGATTCTCAATTACGAGCGGGCATTGTTGCTGGCCCCACAAGATCCGGATATCCGTTACAACCTGGAGCTGGCTTACAGTCAGACCGCAGATGAAATTGAACAGGTGGGAACGTTCTTTCTCACCAAATGGTTTCAAAACATCAGAAACCTCAACGATTCCAACGGGTGGGCGCTTTACTCTATAATTGCTTTTATTCTTTTCCTCACAGGATTGGGCTTTTATTTTTTTGGCAGCCAGGTTTTTCTGAAAAAAACAGGATTCTCCTTTGCCATCATTTTTCTTCTGGCATCCGGAGTATTCTATAGCTTCTCATCCTATCAGAAAACAAAACTGGTTGAACGAAACCATGCCATAATCTTCACTCCCACGGTCAACATAAAAAGTTCGCCCGATCAAAGTGGCACGGACCTTTTTGTATTACATCAGGGTACCAAGGTACAGTTGCTTTCCAAACTTGGTGAATGGTGGAACATCAAGCTTCAGGATGGAAGTGAAGGATGGATTCATGAATCGGAAGTGGAGGTGATTTAAGGCTGAGGCCGAGACTAAGATTTAGAATCACCAGTGTCCGGAGAAACATGTTTTTTGAAAGGAGATTGTTTTCCCGAGAAATCGGGACTCGCAATGACACTGTCTTACAGGATTTAAGCTGGGTTGGTAGGGGTTGATTTTCGGCTTTGCCGAAAATCAACCCCTACCAACCCTCAATATCCTATAAAGTCCCGTCATTGCGAATGTAGTGAAGCAATCTCAATTTTTCAACCGGCCACCAATGATTTAGAATATGAAAAACAGCAAAACACCAGACCGGATAAACATTCTTTTGATGAAAAAACACATTCTGACTTTTATGCTGGTTTTTGGTCTAATTTCCGGCCTCACTGCACAAAACCATACAGCTACAGGGCTGGCTTCTTATTACGCAGATAAGTTCGAAGGGTGCCCAACCGCCAGTGGCGAAATATACAGCCATTCAAAGCTTACTGCCGCTCACCCGTCACTTCCCTTTGGCACAATGCTTAAAGTGACAAACCTTAAAAACAGCAAAACAGTAATCGTGCGTGTCAACGACCGCGGCCCCTTTGTAAAAGGTCGTATTATTGATATCTCCAAAAGCGCTGCCATTCAACTTGATGCGGTGAAAGATGGTTTAATTAAAGTGAAAATTGAAAAAACCATCGAAAAGAATCACTCTTCAAACCCCAGATTCTTCAACAGCGGCTTAATAGAAGGTTCCTGTCCACGGAACTTTTTGTATTGCACCATTCCTTCGCCCTCTCCGACTTCCTGCAGGCAGTGTTGGCGAAATTTGGCGGCCAGTTCCTTGTTAAACAAATCACCAGATTCTTTAAAGGCATTAAATGCATCAGCATCCAACACTTCGGCCCACTTATAGACGTAGTAACCGGCAGAATAACCGCCACTGAAAATGTGCCCAAAATAAGTTGATCGGTAACGAGGCAGAATTTCAGGAATCAGTCCAATCTCATTCATGGAGGCCTCCTCAAAAGCATTTACATCGTCAACCTGGTCTTCTGCAGTAAGTGTGTGCCAATCCATATCCAATAAAGAAGCAGCCAGGTACTCCACATTAGCAAACCCCTGATTAAATAAGCTGCTGTTTTGCAGTTTCTCAATCAATTCATCAGGCAATACCTCTCCTGTTTCAAAATGTTTGGCATATTGACGAAGCACCTCAGGCTCGCCACACCAGTTTTCCATTATCTGAGATGGCAACTCCACAAAGTCGCGGGGTACATTACCGGCAGTCCGGCTATATTTTCCTTCAGTAAAAAGACCATGTAAGCCATGTCCAAATTCATGGAAAAGGGTATTTACTTCATCCCAGGTTAACAAGGAAGGCGTATCACCTGTTGGCTTAGTGAAATTACAAACAATCGAAACCAATGGATCAATCACTTCGTTGGCTTCATGGTCATATCCTGCATCGCGAAATCCGGTACACCAGGCTCCTACCCGCTTGCTTTTTCGGGGAAAGTAATCCAGATAAAGCAATCCGATATGTGAGCCATCACGTTCTTTTACTTCAAAAACCTCCACATCTTCGTGATAAACAGGAATATCTGAACGTTCCTCAAAAGTAATGTTGTACAACTGATTGGCCACCCAAAACATACCATCCCTTACATTCTCCAACTTAAAATAAGGCTGAAGTTCGGACTCATCCAAATCGTATTTTTGTTTTCGGAGTTTCTCTGAATAAAACCACCAGTCCCAGGGGGCAATGTCGAAGTCACCACCCTCAGCATCAACAATGGCCTGCATTTCGGCCAGTTCCTGTTTTGATTTTTCCAAAGCAGGTTTCCACAATTGCAGCACAAAATCATATACGGCATCAGGTTCCTTGGCCATATTTACATCAATCACATAATCGGCATGATTTTCAAAACCAAGAAGCTCTGCTTTTTCGGCACGAAGCGCGACAATTTCTTTAATATTTTCTTTATTATCAAACTCATCATTGCGATCGCCACGCATAAAATAGCCACGATACAACTCTTCGCGCAACTCACGATTTTCGCCATAAGTCAGAAATGGAATCCAACTTGGCTTTTGCGGATTAAACAGCCACTTACCTTCATAACCGGCAGCTTTGGCAGCATCGGAGGCAGCAGTTTTAACACCGTCGGGTAACCCGGCAAGGTCGGCTTCATCTTCAATCACCAGTTCAAAATTCTCATTGGTTTCTGCAAGCAGATTTTCACCAAACTCAAGCGAAAATGAAGAAAGGCTGGTATTGATCTCTTTCAGTCGTTCCTGGTCTTCGGCATTCAAATTGGCACCATTGCGCACAAAATCCTGATAATATTTGGTTACAACGCGCTTTTGAGAATCATTCAATCCGGCAGATTCCATATTTTCATAGACCTCTTTAACCCGGCCAAACAAGTCCATATTCATCATTATTGCATCGCGATGCTGGCTCATCATGGGAGAAACCTCGCGGGCAATGGACTGAATACTGTCATTGCTGACGGCTGACCGTAGCGGATAAAAAACGCTGCTGACTTTGGAAAGTAACTTTCCGGATTGGTCAAGCGCAAGAACCGTGTTTTCAAAAGTTGGAGCTTCAGTATTTGAAGCAATCAATTCCACCTCTTCCTGAGCTTGCTTTATTCCCTCCTTAAAAGCAGGCAGATAATGCGATTCCTCAATTTGGTCGAAAGGGGGTGCCTTATGAGGCGTTTCATATTCAGTAAAAAAAGGGTTTTCCTTTTCTTCCGGGCCGGTTTGACATGCGGTAAATAATAAAACCGCAACGGGAAGCAATAATAATTTTCTCATAGCTAACTATTTTTTTCGGCGCTTTACAACGAATTTTGACTATAGTTAAAAGTAGTGCCTTTTCATTAGAGATTGCTTCGGGCATAGCCATTGAAAACACGGAACTTCCCCGTGAAAGAATGTCCTTGAGAGGCCCCGACCCGAAGCAATCTCTAATAATACACACGCCCCTAAAAACTTAAGCCCGTATATTTACACTTTAAAAATAATTATTCCTAAAAAAATCAACAATGACAAAGAGCAGGTAAAATAAGAACCTCCTGAGCAGCACCAAATTGCCTCCTAAATTCCAGAAGGAGACTTAAACAAGAGTCGGACTTTCATAGAATCAGGCCTAAAAACGTAGTGCTAAAGCACCAAACAACTCTTTGTGGTATTTCCTCGTAAGAGACGAGTGGTTGGAACCCCCTCGTTCGGAAACGAGGGGGAGGATGAGAACCTGTATATCATGCAAAAGGGACTAAAAAAAGGTTGCCCACACAAAGCAGACAACCTTTTCATATTGATAGATAATTCTTAATTAAATCAAGTCAATGCTTCTTTTTACGAATCGGTTCAATGCTTCTCCTTTCAGCATATTGTTCGACAACAATGCCAGATCGATAAGCTGAGAAACCAGTTTGTTGTTGGAAGCAAAATCTTTGAGCGATTCATCCTTCTTACTTCGAAGTTCAGAAATCTTCTTCTCCACATCCTCCAGTTCTTCTTTTTCGGCTTGTGGAATTTCCTCCTCTTTCTTCTCTGCCTTACCTTTTTCCAATTCAGCTTTACGCGACTCCAGACTTTCCATTTTCTTACGAACCGAGGTTACATTCTCTCCAACAGCCTCATCACAATCTTTCACAATACGTTGAATGAGATCGTGGTTGCCATTCACCACAAGATTGTAGCTATCAGGCATCTCACCGTAGAAGGCCATCGGACCGCCACCGGTCTGGCTCATTTCCTTCATTCGGCGCATAAATTCCTGCTGAGTAATCATCACCGGCTTGTCAGTTGATGCCAGAGCTTCAAAAGAAACCACAAAATTGGCTTTGTCAAGGTTCGGTATTTGTGAACTAAAAATGGTTGTCAGGTTGTCTTTTTCGGCATCAGAAAGCTTCAACTCAGTCTCCGCTTCCTGAGGAATCAATTTTTCAGGCACATCGCTGTCCACACGAACAAAGCGGGCACCTTCAAATTTCTGTTCCAGATGATTGATAAAATGAGTGTCCAGTTGTCCATCCATCAGCAATACATCGTAACCTTTATTTTTGGCTCCCTCAATAAATGAATATTGACCTTCGGCATCGGTGGCATATAAATAAACCAGTTGCTTATCCTTGTCGGTCTGAGTATCCTTAATAATATTTTCGTATTCATCGAAAGTAAAGAACTTACCATCGCTGTTTTTCAGCAATGCAAATTTCCGGGCGCGGTCATAAAATTTTTCATCAGTAAGCATCCCATATTCAATAAATACTTTCAGGTCGTCCCATTTTGCTTCGAAAGACGGACGTTCAGTTTTGAAGATCTCATCCAACCGGTCGGCCACTTTTTTAGTGATATGGCTGGAGATTTTCTTCACATTAGAATCACTTTGCAAATAAGAGCGCGAAACATTCAACGGAATATCCGGTGAATCGATAACCCCATGCAGTAAAGTAAGGAATTCAGGAACAATTCCTTCCACAGAATCCGTTACATAAACCTGATTGCAAAACAGCTGAATTTTATTCCGTTGAACCTCAATATTGTTATTGATTTTCGGGAAATAAAGAATCCCCGTCAGGTTAAAAGGATAATCCACATTCAGGTGAATATTGAACAAAGGATCCTCCGCCATGGGATAAAGATTGCGGTAGAATGTTTTGTAATCCTCATCCTTCAGATTAGAAGGTGATTGTGTCCAAAGCGGATTGGTGTCGTTGATGATATTCTCTTCATCTTTCTCCACCTCTTTACCGTCTTTCCACTCTGTTTGTTTTCCAAAAGCAACAGGTACCGGAAGGAAACCACAATATTTTTTCAGCAATCGGTTAATTTCATCCTTACTAACAAAATGCTGATTTTCATCGTCAATAAAGAGAACGATATCCGTTCCGCGATCTTTTTTCTCAATCTCCTCCAGTGTGTATTCAGGACTTCCGTCACACTCCCACTTTACAGCTTTGGCATCCTCTTTATAAGAAAGAGTATGAATTTCCACTTTTTTGGAAACCATAAAAGAGGAATAAAATCCCATACCAAAATGACCGATAATGGCATTGGCATCATTTTTATATTTCTCCAAAAACTCGTTGGCCCCGGAGAAAGCTACCTGATTGATGTATTTTTCAATCTCATCAGCGGTCATTCCGATACCACGATCTGAAATGGTAATGGTTTTTTCCTTTTCATCAATGGATACGCGAATGGTTGTATCACCAACTTCGCCCTTGTAATCCCCAATACGTGCCAGTGTATTCAATTTTTGGGTGGCATCCACTGCATTCGAGATCAACTCACGAAGAAAGATCTCATGATCTGAATAAAGGTATTTTTTAATAATCGGAAAGATGTTCTCGGTACTAATACCAATTTTTCCCTTTTGCATAGCTATTTTGTTTAATTTGATAACACGAAATTTCAGCCTCAAAAAGCAAAGCGTATGCCAAAGGGGAAGGACTGCCAGATAGGCAGCCAACCTGTCTATTCTGTCAGCAATGTGGCTTCTTCATAATCCAGTTGTGTCAACAAGTCTTCGATGGTTCTCAGTTTTTGGGTTTTTCCGTTGGGTCCGGTGAGCAGGTATTCCCTTTTCCCATCTGATTTCACCTCCACCTGAAAGCCGCTAAAGGGTTCATCGGAAGCCGCAAAGCCACGGCGGGCAAGCGCACGACTCACCCATTTGTATTCCACTCCTTTTCCGATGATTCGAATGGTTTTAACTTTTTGTTTTTCCACCGTAAACTGGCCGGTATTATTATCAAAAAGGATTCCTTCCCGCTCAAAAAAATGCCTGAATTCATTGGTCAACACCAAATCCTCCGGTGTTCCTGTCTCCATCTGCCGACCTTCGGCCAGTAACCAAACTTTATCAGCCATCTGAAGGGCCAAATCGAGGTCGTGAGTAGATAAAAGGATTCCCTTATTGCGCTGATGGGCCAGCTTTCGTAAAAGATGCATAATCTCGATTCGACTGGGCAAATCCAGAAAAGCAGTTGGTTCATCCAATACAATCAGTGGCGTTTCCTGCACCAGCGCTTTGGCAATCATTGCTTTCTGACGCTCACCATCGCTCATTTGCGTAATCAGACGCTCCTCAAATCCTTCCAGTCCAACCGCCTTAATACTCTCTGTAACCATATCGGTATCTTTGTTCTTCAATCGACCAAAAAACCCGGTATAGGGAGTCCGCCCCAGTGAAACAAGATCGAAAACAGTCATATTGGATACTGAAACACGCTCCGTAAGAACCACACTCGCCAACAGCGACATTTCCCGGTTAGAAAGTTTTTCGATGACTTGCCCTGCAATTCTCACCTCACCATTGAGTTTAGGAAGAAATCCGCACAAAGTCAGCAACAGAGTTGATTTACCTGAACCATTAGGGCCAAGAATACAGGCAAACTCACCGGAATCCAGTTTCACCCCGATATTGGAATGCAAAACTTTTTTCCCGTGTCGCGGATGGCTATATCCGATAGCCAAACCGGTAGTTTCAATCAGTGCGTTTTTGTATTCCTCCATAATTAATCCTCCTTCGGTTAAACACCAGGCGTACGTAAATTCTTCCCCTTCAGGATAACCCAAATAACTACCGGAGCGCCAATCATACTGGTCACCGCATTTATCGGCAAAGCACCGTCAAATCCGGGCAGGCGCGCAATTAAATTAGAAAATAGAGCCACTGCTATTCCGGCCAGTATCACTGCAGGTATCAGCACTTTATGGTCTGATGTGCGAAACAATCCCTTGGTCAGATGCGGCACCGCAAGTCCCAGAAAAGCAATGGGACCACAAAAAGCCGTAATGGTAGCTGTTAGCAACCCGGTGCAAAGAATTATAAAAAGCCGGGAAACCTTAATATTAATACCCAGATTACCGGCATATTGTTCTCCCAAAAGCATTACATTCAATGGTTTTACCAGAAAAAAAGAAGCGATAAGTCCAATCGTAACCACCGGAAACAAAACGCCCATTTGCGACCAGGAAACAGTTGAAAAACTTCCCAGCCCCCAAATTACATAAGCATGAACATCCTCTTTCATGCTATAAAACTTCAATATCCCAACCAGTGCGGAAGCAGCATAGCCAACCATAATCCCAACAATCAGCAACATGGCATTGTCCTTTAGATGACGGGAAAGAAACAAAACCAGGGTTAAAACCAGCGTTGCTCCTGCAAAAGCAGCCAAAGCGACCGAGAGGTGTCCTGTCCATCCCAAATGGCTAAGGGCAATTCCTCCAATTTTGCCGGCAAATAACAAAACCAGCGCAACACCCAATCCGGCTCCGGAACTAATTCCCAGAATTGAAGGTCCGGCCAGCGGATTCCTGAACAACGTCTGCATTTGCAATCCACCCACAGCCAGGCCTGCTCCGGCCAAAATTGCGGTCAGAGCCTGGGGTAAACGACTCTTCAAAACAATCAAACGCCAACTGTCGTTTATTTCTAAATCTCCAACCAAAGCCTTTACAACGGACCAAAAAGGAATATTAACAGAACCAAATATTAAATTGAATAGAAACAGTGTGATTGACAAAATGATCAATCCTGATAACCAAAAAATGGTAAACTGCCTGCCTGAAAAATGTTGAGCTAATCGTTTTTGCATCCTATCAGTCGTTCAGGAATTCAAAATAAACAGGCTCATAATCAGGATATAGCCCCGGATGAAAACAGGAAGCCAAATCTTTTAAAATCACATCGGGCTCCACAATTCCCTTTTCAAAAAACATAGAATAATCCGTATTTGAAAAAACCACTCTGTTTTCCTGAAAAGATTGGAAATCAGCGTACCGTTCATCCATCTGAAGAAAATCATCTTTAGAGAATTTGCCATCATGATTGACTGTGATGAGCCAAAAATCGCTTTCCCTAAAATCATGAAAAACCGTTTCAAAGTCCAGTGCAAAGGAACCTGTTCCTGAGCGGTCTCTGTATGCATATCGGGTTCCTGCATCTTCAAAAAAAGTTGCCATATAACTATCACCGGCCGGGATGTACCAAATATCATTAAAAAGAGTTCCGGTAAGGATGGAAGGTTTTTGTTCTGAGTTGGCCACAACTTGTTGGACATCCCTGTATCTGGAAACGATGCCGGAAAAGATCGTCCTGGCTGTATCTTCCTTATTAAAGAATGTACTAAAAAACACCATCCATTCTGCACGTCCCAAAGGCGAAGCTTCTATATAACCACAATCATTAATTATGAGCAATCCGGCTTCCTGAAGCTGACCATAGCGATTGTCCTTAAATGGAGAAACAAAAATGAATTCAGGTGCCGATTCCAGCAAAACCTCAACATTGGCTGCACTGGCAAGTCCAACATCTCGAATAGCTCCCTTCTCCAGCTGTTCCTGAACAAATTTGTTGGAGATGTAGTGAGGCTCAGCGACACTTTTCAAGGTTTCAAGAACCCCGATTTTTTCGGCAAAAACCACCTGAGTGGATGAAAAAGCCGTCCATCGGCTGACCGGGTATTCGATAAAGGGAACTTTAGAATTTCTATATTTAGCAGGTGCATCCTCATCTCCTACCAAAATATACTGCCCCACAGCGGTGGAATCCCAAGGATCAGCAACATGCACCAATTTCACCCCGTCATAATAAGAAATGCTAAATCCTTTTGAATAATCCGGAATATAGACCGAATCGGGTTGTTGAGTTCCAAACAACTCCTTAACAGGATTATTGGCCGGGCCTGATTCACAGGCAGAAAGAAAAAATAAAAGCGCCACAACGCCGAGGAAAGATTTCATTACCATCACTTTATCTCCCGAAAGCTTTATTTGGTTAAAATATGCAATGCACAGGCAGGTCTTCTGACTTACTCCGGATTGAGTGGCCTTCCCGGAAAAACAATGTTCAATGTTCAACGATAATTGATCATTGGTCATTGGTCATTAATCATTGATCATTGATCATTGATCATTGGTCATTGATCATTGGTCATTGGTCATTGATCATTGATCATTGATCATTGGTCATTGGTCATTGGTCATTGCTTCCAGTGGCAACAGAAAGTATTCAATCCATAACAAAGAGCTTACAGCTGCGGGTACAGCTCCGGACTTTAACCGGATTCCCTGTTCGGCACACATGGCACCTGTTACATTGATTGCAAAATTACATTAATTTAAGGGATTTACAAGACGCCTAACGGTTTCGGAGTTCCACATTCTTCTCCAGAACCCATCTGCCCTTTTTCAATTCTAAAACATCATAAGAAAAATCGGGCCCATAATAACTTCGGTCGCCCTCATACATAGGTTCCAGTGGTGCAAGATGATCCATTACAATCCTGTCTCCTCTTTCTTCGTAACGCAACATCATATTTGCTTTATTGCTGTACTCATAAATTAACCGGCGTTTGGTTCTACCGTGATCGTCGAAAATAAGTGCTCCAAACCGAGGACGTCCACTGTTACTAAGGGTTACCACATCTACAACCCGAATACGCGAAAACGCATCATTTCCATTGTAGCCCAACAAAGTATAATAAACATCACCTTGTAATTTCTCAGTGATTATTTCATAATAAACTGCACCAAACCATTTTTCAGGCTTCAAAACCGCATATTCAGGCGTAGGTATCTCACCACTCTTATCTTCCAGACTAAAAGCACGAACAATGTTTTCGTTCTTTACACCAACAACCCCATACAAATAATGATCTCCACTAATATCCTCCACATTCCAGGTTACAATTTTCAATTTGTCATCGGATGATATCAGCGTTGAAAGTCCCTGATAATCGGCAAAATCATTATCAAATGTCGATGGATTCTGAATTAACAGTTCTATTCTGGTTTTCAACGAATCGGAAAGAGAGAAAACAATTTCAAGTCCCCTGCTTTGAATCATTTTTTTCAGTAAAAAAACAACCTCCAGATCGGGAATATGCAAAAGTTCTTCCCTTGAATTTAAAACCACCAGAGAGGGAATTTCATTCCCCAGTTCCATTTCTATTCTCAGGTCAACTCCGTCCTGCCCCCTGACAACTTCCTTGAAATGAGCGACTGCCTGATTCCGCTCAGAATTGTAAATGCAATAGATTAGGCGATCGGGCCTGATTTCAAAATCTATGTAGGTCGTGTAAACCGAGTAAACTCCATCGGGTTTTTCAACAACTTTCCAACCCGGTAAAAAATCATTATCTGAACTCTTACCTTTTTTTTCTTCAATACTCTGTTCCAACAAGTTTAGGAATGAATTGAAACGAAAATCTTTCTCATTGTCATCGGAACTACGAAAAGAATCCCAGGAACTCTCTAATCTTTCCGGAGTCTGACCAAAACCATACCCCGAAAAAAGAAACAATAACAACAAAGAAATACCGATAAATCGCCGCAACATCATCAGGAAAATTTAAATTATCTAAGAGTCCGGTTTACCCGCACTCATCTATATTTTTATATATGTATTCTTTTACCTACTTTTGTATTATCAAATAAAATGCAAAACCAGGAAAATGGAGAACAAAGAAACAAAAAAAATGCCACGCCTGTTGAAAATAGGCATCGGAATAGTAGTTGGAGCAGCTCTGGGATACGGATATTACTATTTCATAGGTTGCAACGGTGGAACCTGCCCCATTACCAGTAATCCATGGAACAGCACCATTTCGGGCATGGTACTGGGAGCAATTTGGACTATTAAGTAATTTATCTTTTCATTCTAAATGGGGATGTTACAAAGTTAAAAGTCTTAATAATCCGCCAAATAGAAGATTAGGCAAGCAGGGATTAGAGATCGAATCCCCACCCTAAGCTCCTCAACTCAGAACGCATAACCCGAAACTCTCCGCGCTTACCCCCTAACCCCCTGAAGGGGGAACCACCAGCCCGCAAACAAAATCCAAAACTCAGAACGCTCAACTCAAAACTCTCAACTCAGAACGCTACCCTTTCTTTAATCCCAGTTAAGAATTACTTTTCCACAATTTCCATCTTCCATAATATCAAACCCTTTCTGGAAAGCATTAATATGGAAACGGTGCGTAATCATCGGCGACAAATCCAGTCCTGACATAAGCATTTGTTCCATGTGATACCAGGTTTCGAACATCTCGCGACCATAAATACCCTTCAACATGAGGCCTTTAAAAATAATGGTATTCCAATCCACCACCGTGGAAGAAGGCAAAATTCCAAGAAGCGAAATTTTTCCGGAATTGTACATGTGAGCCAACATCTGGTTAAATGCCGCTTGAGAACCAGAACATTCAAGGCCGATATCAAACCCTATCATGCCAAGCTCACGAACCACATCGGTAAGACTTTCCTCTTTGGGATTCACCACTTTTGTAGCTCCCATTTTCCGGGCAAGTTCTGCGCGGAAACCATTCATTTCTGTAGCCACCACATACCGTGCACCGGCAAATTTGGCAATAGCCACGCACATACTACCAATTAATCCGGCTCCAGTTACCAAAACATCCTCGCCTATCAGCGGAAAAGAAAGTGCTGTATGCGTTGCATTCCCGAAAGGATCCATGATGGCAACAATTTCATCGGGAATCTGGGAATTAATTTTCATCACATTATTGGAAGGAACTTTTACATAATCGGCAAAAGCCCCATCGATGTTTACCCCTATTCCCACCGTTCTTTCACAAATATGCTGACGCCCACGCCGGCAATTGCGACAATGACCACAGGCAATATGCCCTTCACCGGTCACTCGATCGCCTTCTTTAACATTAGTCACTTCCGAACCCACAGCGGCTACATATCCGACATATTCATGACCGATAACCATCGGGGTTTTGATGGTTTTTTGTGCCCATTCGTCCCATTTGTAAATATGCAAATCGGTGCCACAAATAGCAGTTTTGGTCACATTAATTATGACATCATTGTGCCCCGGAACAGGTACAGGAACTTCTTTCATCCAGATACCTTTTTTGGGTTCCGCTTTAACCAACGCTCGCATTGTTTTCAATCCCATTGAAGTATTTTTAAAATCAGTGATTTCTCTTTTCACAAATTTAAGCAAGCTCACTGCTGAAAAAAACAACAAAAATCAGCTTTCAGAAGCTTTTATTTCATTTTTCAGCTCTTCTTCCATTTCCTGATTTATCCGGTTCAGGTAATTGTAAAACTCAATTTGCGATCGAAAAGGTTTTTCACCAGGAGCAGTTTTTTTCAGTTTATTAGTCAGATTATTATCCAAAATACGGGCCGCACTGGTATCCTTCCATTGAATGCGAAACATATTCAACAGCTGGCTTTTAAGACTTTCATCGTAAATTGGACAAGCAACCTCCACACGTCTGTCCAAATTTCGTGACATTAAATCGGCTGAAGCAATATAAATACGTTGACGTTCACCGACACCCATTATATAAAAGCGACTGTGCTCCAGTAATCTGTCAATCAGTCCGATACTGGGGATGGGACTTCCATTGCCATCAAAATCAGGAATAAGCGAAAACATACCACGCACATTTAGCCTGACATCCACGCCTGCCCGATAAGCTTCATAAAGTTTTTTAATGGTTCGGTAATCGGCCAGATTATTAACCTTTAGCCAAATACGCGCTTCACCACCCTGTTTAGCGATTTTAATTTCCTTATTAATTAACTCGTTGATTTTTTTTCGCAGATAAAAGGGCGAAACCCACAAATGACTGTACCGGGCAATTCGATAATTTTTATCAAAAAACTCAAATACAGAACCAACCTCACGAGAAATACCTTCGTGAGCTGTCATCAGAATATGATCACTGAATACCCTGGCTGAATCTTCATTAAAATTGCCGGTTCCCACACAGGCATAACGCTTCAGTTTATTTCCCTCTTTACGGAGCACATAGCACAACTTAGAATGCACCTTCAAACCCTTTACACCGTAAATTACCTTTACCCCGGCATCAGTAAGTTTATTGGCCCACTTAATGTTATGAGCTTCATCAAATCGCGCCTGAAGTTCCATCACAACAGTGACTTTTTTTCCATTATGCGCTGCATTGATTAAAGCATCCATTACATTTGAGTGCCTGGCTACCCGGTAAATGGTAATTTTCATTTCCCTGACCATCGGGTCAATGCTGGCCTCACGAAGAAAATCGATAAAATGAAGAAATGAATGATAAGGAAAATGGAGTAAAATATCTCTTTCATGCAAAACCGGAAAAACCGATTGTCCATTGGGATAGTATTCATGACGAATAGGTGGCAATGGATCATAAATCATATCGCTTCCACCTATCTTGGGAAAGTCCATGAAGTCTTTGAAGTTGTGATATCGTCCACCCTGAATGATGGCATCCCCTTTCGAAAAATGAAGTTTTTTCAATAAAATTTCCAACAAGTCATCAGGCATCTCCCGGTCATAGACAAAACGCACAGGAGTTGCATCCTTTCGTCGTTCCAGGCTTTGAGAAATGGCATTCACATAACTCTCAGAGATATCATCATCAATGTCCAGTTCAGCGTCCCGTGTTAATTTGAAAGTATAGGCTCCAATCTCATCAAAATCGAACATATAAAAAATGTCCTTCAACTCATATCGGATGACATCATCCAGCAAAAGTATGCACGTGGCCTTATCGCTGGAAGGTACGATAAAAAATCGCCCTAAGGCATCAACTGGTAGTTCAAGCAGGGCATAAACAGATTTGGCTGTTTTATGCTTTCGTAAAATCACCCCCAAATAAATAGCATCGTCTTCCAGATCAGGCAAAGACCGGCGTTTGGAGATAATAACCGGCATCAATTTGGGTCTCACCTTATGCTCGAAAACCCGCCTGACATATTCTCCCTGTTTTTCATTCAGCGATTTTTCATCAAGCATAAACACATTATGTGCTTCCAACTCATGAATTATCTGTTCATAAATTTTCCCAAACTCTGCGCCTTGTTGAAGAACCACCCTGTTCACCTCGCGAAGTGTCTCAAGCGGAGAAACACCATCAACCTCAGAGTCTTTGCCTAACTGAACCAATCTTTTCAAAAGAGCCACACGTACACGGAAATATTCATCCATATTATTGGAATAAATCCCAAGAAACTTAATGCGCTCAATCAGAGGTACTTCCTTTCTAGAAGCCTCCTGAAGAACCCTCCCGTTAAAAAATAGCCAGCTTAATTCTTTGGACCTGTATTTGGAATATATCATGAATTCTACATTTAGCAGATAATAGAAAAACTAAAATATAGATAATTTGTTGAACTGTTCCAAAAAAATAATATCAGTAATGAATAATTTTGCCTATTTCGGATTATTTTGTCCTGATTAATTAAACTTTTCATCTCTCAAACGGTTTCTTTTCCTGATAGGTTTTCATCAACAGAAAATAATCGAAATATGAACGAAGTATCAGAAGCCAACAAAATCTCAACAAAATTGCACGAAATAGATGAGATTCGCCACCTTAACGATTCCACATTTGTGGTAAAACTCGAAAAAAACAATTTGAAATTTAAAGCGGGTCAACACATCAACGTAGGGCCGGCCAACAGCATCCATACCAGAGAATATTCCATTTACAGCGGAGAAGATGATGAATTTCTGGAAATTCTGGTTAAAGAAGTTTCGGACGGCTTTATCTCTCCGGTACTGAAGAAACAGCGTCCCGGAAACATGCTGGTAGTGGAAGAACCGGTAGGATATTTTTCCCTGCCACGAAAATACAACCCGGGCGAAAAATTTTTGTTTATTGCCAGCGGAACAGGAATTTCACCTTTTCACAGTTTTATTAAATCAAATCCCGGGTTGGATTACACACTTCTGCATGGCATTAGGGATAACACCGAAAAATACGATTCCGATTTTTATGATTTGTCACGATACATTGCCTGCACTTCCCGGCAAAAAAGCGACAATTCCTATTTTGGCCGGGTCACTGACTATCTGGAAGAAAATCCGGTTCACACAAATACCAGATGCTATTTGTGTGGCAACAGCAGTATGATTCATGATGTTTATGATATTCTGGAAACACAAGCGGTTCCATCAGAAATGATACATGCTGAGGTTTACTTCTGATAAATGAACCGGGATTAAAAAACATTTTTCCCACTCAAGAATACAAAAAGCGGAAATGGCCATTTCCGCTTTTTAATATCAACATAATATTCCGTAATCCCTGTAACTTCGGGATTACAAACAATTGATAACTAATCCATTACAAAACCAGACAAGCAAGCCACAACTCACTCATAATAAAAACTTTGCGACATTGAGTCTCTGCTTTTAATCTTTTTTTAACGGACTATTGTTCAACAAGCCTTAGCCCTGTTTTTTGCTTTCGACCCATTTTCGGGCATTTACAAAAGCTTCCATCCAGGGTGTCACTTCATCACCGGCACGTTCTTCGGGATAGTATCCCCATTGCCAGGGATAAACAGATCTTTCCAGGTGTGGCATCATTGCAAGGTGGCGTCCGTCACCCGAACAAATCGCAGCAGCATTGTAATCGCTTCCGTTGGGATTGGCGGGATAGGCATCGTATCCATATTTTCCGGGGATATTATAAGCACTCTCTTCTAAAGGAAATTCGAATTTTCCTTCTCCATGTGCCACCCACACACCAATCTGTGAACCAGCCAATGATTTGAGCATCACCGAATTATTCTCCTGAATCTTCATGGTCAGGAAGGTAGACTCAAACTTATGCGAATCGTTGTGAAGCATTCTTGTTTTTTTCTCATGCCCCGGATTCACCAAATCCAGATTAACCATCAACTGACAACCATTGCAGATACCAAGACTCAGGGTGTCCGGACGGGCATAAAAATTATCCAAAGCTTTTTTAGCTTTTTCATTGTAAAGGAATGCTCCGGCCCAACCTTTTGCAGAACCCAGTACATCCGAGTTGGAGAAACCACCTACAAAAACAATAAAATCGATCTCCTCCAGTGTCTCTCTTCCACTGATAAGGTCGGTCATGTGAACATCCTTAACGGCAAAACCTGCTTTATACAACGACCAGGCCATTTCCCGATCTCCGTTTACCCCTTTCTCACGAATGATAGCAGCTTGCGCCTTTCTTGCCGGGTTAACGATATCAAGGGATTTTTCTGTTCCCTGAAAATGCGTTGGGAACTGATATTTTATGGGTTGATTCTTATAATTCTCGAACCTTTCCTTTGCTTTCTGTGAACCACTTTGGTCGCGATCCAGCAAATAGGATGTCCGGAACCACACATCACGCAATTTATCAATATCAAAAAAGAACTCTTTCTCCGATGTTTTTATGGTCAGCTTACGCTCCTCAACCGGCTGTCCAATCATGCTGAACTGAATACCTGCTTCATCGAGGATTTCGGAAACTTTGGCAAGATCAGCAACCTGAAGTATTACTGCCGGATTTTCGCTAAAAAGCAATTTCACAGGATCCTGTTCCTCCATTTGTGAAAGGTTGGCCGAAATCCCAAAATCTTTATTGGCAAAACACATTTCAAGCAAAGTAGTAACCAATCCACCCGCAGAAACATCATGTCCTGAAAGTACAAGTCCTTCACGAATAAGTTTCTGAATGGTTTCAAAACCTGTCCTGAAATAGTCAGAATCGGTTACGGTAGGCGCTTCATTACCCAGCTTATTCAGAATCTGAGCAAAGCTGCTTCCTCCAAGTTTCAGCGAATCAAATGAAAGATCGATATGCAGCAAATGGGTGTTAACATCCTTTTTCAAAAGCGGCGTCACAATCCTACGCACATCCTCCACTTCGCCGGCTGCACTAATTATTACGGTTCCTGGCGACATCACAGACTCTCCGTCAGGATACTTCTGAGTCATTGACAGGGAATCTTTTCCGGTAGGTATATTGATGCCCAAATCGCAAACAAAATCACTGACCGAAACAGCTGCTTCATAGAGGCGGGCATCTTCTCCTTTGTTCCGACAAGGCCACATCCAGTTAGCACTCAAACTCACGCCTTCAATGCCGTGGGTCATTGGAGCCCAAACCAAATTGGTTAACGACTCGGCCACGGAAACAACAGACCCGGCAGCAGCGTCAATCAGTCCAATACCGGGAGCATGTCCAACCGAAGTGGCCATTCCTTTGGTTCCTGAATAATCAAGGGCCGTAGCACCCAGGTCACTTAAAGGCAATTGAATTTCTCCAATTGTTTGCTGACGAGCCACTTTTCCTGTTACCGAGCGATCCACTTTGTTTGTCAGCCAATCCTTACAAGCTACAGATTCAAGTTGGAGAACCGATTCCAGATAGGATTCAATTTTATCAACCGAATAATCCAGTTCCTCGAATCTCCGTTTAACACTTTCGTCATTCATCACCGTCTTTGGCGGATTTCCGAACATATCAGCAAGCTGAAGATCAATGGGTGCATTGCCCTTGTCATCTTCAAACTTAAACTGCATATCCCCTGTGGTTTCTCCTACTACGTAAAACGGAGAGCGCTCTCGTTCTGCAACTTTTTTCAGGATTTCTACAAAGTCATCATGAAGAACCAATCCCATTCGTTCCTGTGATTCGTTTCCCACAATTTCACGGGCAGAAAGAGTCGGGTCTCCGACGGGAAGTTTATCAAGATGTATGGTACCTCCTGTTTCTTCAACCAATTCGGATAGGCAGTTTAAATGTCCGCCGGCACCATGATCGTGAATGGAAACAATGGGATTCTCGTCGCTTTCAACCATTGCACGAATGGCATTCATGGTACGTTTCTGCATCTCCGGATTGGAGCGTTGCACAGCATTCAGTTCAATGGCATTGGCAAACTCACCGGTAGCGACAGAGGATACAGCTCCTCCACCCATTCCGATACGGTAATTATCACCACCCAAAACAACCACCCGGTCACCTTTGGAAGGCGTGTTTTTCAGGCTGTCGGATTTTTTGGCAAAACCAATTCCACCGGCCAGCATAACAACCTTATCGTAAGCAAATTCGTGGTAGTTTTCGAAATGCTCAAAAGTAAGAACAGAACCACAAATCAGCGGCTGTCCAAATTTATTGCCAAAATCGCTGGCCCCATTGGAAGCTTTGATTAAGATTTGTTCCGGAGTTTGATACAACCACGGGCGGGCTTTAAAATGCTCCTCCCATTTGCGCCCTTTCTCCAGACGCGAGTAGCTGGTCATATAAACAGCTGTGCCGGCAAGTGGCAAACTTCCTTTTCCTCCACCAAGCCGGTCGCGAATCTCTCCTCCCGAACCGGTGGCCGCTCCGTTAAAAGGTTCAACAGTAGTCGGGAAATTATGAGTTTCGGCTTTCAACGAAAGTACAGAATCAATATCTTTTTCAATAAAAAAATCAGCAGTATCCTGACGTCCCGGGGCAAATTGCTTCATCAAAGGACCTTCAATAAAGGCCACATTGTCCTTATAGGCCGAAACCAAATAATTGGGGTTCTCTTTGGAGGTACGCTTAATCAACTGAAACAGAGAACTCTCTTTCTCTTCACCATCAATCACAAATGTGCCGTTAAAAATTTTGTGCCGGCAATGCTCTGAATTCACCTGCGAAAAACCAAATACTTCGCTATCGGTAAGTGGTCGCCCCAGGCGCTCACTCAACCCGTTGAGATAACCAATTTCATCCGCATTTAAGGCAAGGCCCTCTTTTTTATTGTAAGCTTCAATATCATCAATAGAAACGATGGGTTCAGGTTCTTTATCAATATGAAAAATTTCCTGATTCAGGCCATTGTAGCGAACCTGAAGCATTGGATCGAAATCCGCATTTTGGTTTTCTGTTTCAAAGAACTCTTCAATTCGTTCAATCCCGGTAATCCCCATATTTTGAGTGATTTCAACAGCGTTGGTACTCCAGGGAGTGATCATTTCCCTCCTGGGGCCGATAAAAAAGCCATCCATTGTTTGTTCAGCCATTAAACGGGCACCATCAAAGAGCCAGGTTAGTTTTTCCAAATCGGTTTGAGAAAGGGCTTGATTACAACCGACAGCCAATATTTGTTGGTTTTCCCCCTGAAAGAAAAGAATCATGTGATTTTCAGTTTTATGCAGTTTGTATTTTGAAGCTGCAAAATTAACACATTTAAGGGAATTATTATATGAAATTGTTTTTAACCTGTGCTGTTCCTAAAGTTTTTACAACTTTTTCTTACGCTAATGACATTAAACTGCATAATTGACTTCGTTAAATTTTCTCACACAAAATTATCGATTCCGTTGTCCAGCTATCTACAGAATACAACTGTCCTCAAAAAAACGAATTTGAAAATAATTTAGAACTCATCACAAATATGGGTACTTGTTTTAAAAGTTTTTTCAAACCAACACTATACAATAGATCGTTAGATTTTCAGATATAAGATAAATCCTATAAGCCTATCAATCAGTCTATAGAAGTTAACGCCGTGCAATCTCTAAATAATTAAAGCTTAGACTATTGTGAAAGTTTAACGGAGTATTAACTATAGCAAATAACTATAAATATAAGAGCCCTTCAGGCTCGGTTGCTATCAAATATAAAAGAATGCTCCAAAAGGCTCCGTTTCAAACAAGGCTTAAGTTTATAGTAGCGTATATATTTTTAGAGATTGCTTCTCCCGATCTCGTGCCTCATCGGGATCGCAATGACGCTCTTTCACTTTTATATGGAAGAGGTTGGCAGATGGCAGGGAACTCACAAACTTGCTCGTTTCATAATTTCCTGAATCCAATCATCACACTAGTTCATAGATATACCAGGTTAAAGGGCTTAAAGTTTGGTCAATTCATTTACCCATCCTTTTTTAATCCTCTTGAAACCGCAAATTTTGTTTACTTTTGCCACAACAGATGTTAGTCAATATCTGGTCTTTACAAAAATCCCCAAAAAAAGAACTGTTTTCATATAAGGCTTAACGAATCATTTTAAGAAATTTAAAACACTCAAAATGAATATCAAAGAACTCAATGTATCTACAGAAGCCCGGAAAAATTCTGTAAAGTTGTTTGAAATAAAAAACGATGAGGGCACCACAATTCACATCACCAATGCCGGAGCGGCCATTACCCGGATAGAAACCAAAGATAAAAAAGGAGAACTGGCCAACATTGTCCTGGGCTTTGATGACCCCATGCAGTATGTTGCTCCAAATTATCTTGAAAACTGTGTGTTTTTGGGAGCTACCATCGGACGTTTTGCAAACAGAATGGCCAAAGGTCAATTTGAACTTAACGGGAAGAAGTACAAATTAAGGATTAACAACGGTGACCACCATCTTCATGGTGGCCCCACAGGCTTCCACTCAAAAATATGGGAACCAATAATTGAAGATACCGATGCAGGCCAGGTTCTGATTATGCGATTAAACAGTCCCGATAACGATGAAGGCTATCCGGGAAATCTTAAAGTGGAAGTACGATTTTACCTGAGTAACGAAAATGAGCTCATCATTAATTATGATGCCAAAAGCGATGCTGCCACCCCGGTTAATCTTACGAATCATAGTTATTTTAATCTATCGGGTCGAGACAGGGACATTCTGGAACATGAAGTCCTTATTTATTCAGATGAATACACACCGAAAAAGAATGATGTCCCCATCGGTGAAATAATCTCCACAAAGAATACCCCTTTTGATTTTAAGGAATTTCACAAAGTCGGTGAACGTCTGAAGCACTTGCCCGACGATGCTTACGACCACAACCTGGTAATACAGGGCAATGAAGGTGATTTAAGACGTGCAGCCATTGCAAAAGAAAACGAATCCGGCAGAATTATGGAAATTTACACCACGATGCCCGGGATGCAGTTTTATTCAGGCTATCATCTGGATGGAAGTTACAAAAATGCTGAACGGAAATTTGATCGTTTTTCAGCAATGTGCTTCGAAACACAATACTTCCCCGATGCCCCAAATCATCCCTCTTTCCCATCCTGCATTGTGACTCCTGAAAAACCATATAGTCATACCACGGTTTTCAAATTTGATACCGAAAAATAAGAAAGACGGGCCGGTTTGTTTAAGCATTCCGGCCCGTTTTAACTAAACCATCCAAAAATCGTTCTTATATTACTGGCAATTTACATAGTGCTTGCAAGAAAACGATAATTGCTGCCAATAAGAAAAATCGGGGTAGCCTGTTATTCTCGTTTTTGAATCAGTTATCCCGAAGTGGCTTTTGTAAGGTTTTTACCCTAAAAACCAACAAAAAACACAATCGGGACTCCTTGGATTCAAAAACTTCGAAAGCCCCCGAAAAAAATCGGGGCAGGCTTTGTATTTGGCGCTTTCTTATCAAAGACTAAAAAAACCTTAGTTCTCTTGCTGGCACTATTTAGGGGCTTTTTTTAAGGCTTGCCCTGAAAAAACGTAGTGTCTTACTACTAATATTCGTGTTTTTTTGGCAAAATATTTTTCCGTGATTTATAGAAAATGGCTACGCCATCTTTTTGTTTGGCGTCCACGAATTCTTGCAAGCAAGCGGCAAAGCCGAGCAACACAAATTATCTTTTCTGATGGTCATAAACCCGCTATATGTAAAATTCTATATGTAAAATTATAAACCAATGGCATCCATACCTAAGCTGACCGGAATAATACGATGACTGACCGGATTCAAACACATTAGCTATTTGAAGGATTTTTCTACATTTGTATGCAACCAAATATTCAAACCATGCTCAGTATCATTAATTATTTCGAAGAAAAAGTAAAAAATTATGGTGATCACCCACTTTTGTGGGAAAAAAGAGAAGGTCGTTTTCAACCTACAACCTATAAAGAAACAAAGGAGCAGGTCATGGAGCTGGCCGCAGGTCTCATCGAGCTTGGAATAAAAAAAAGAGACCGCCTTGCTTTGCTTTCGGAGGGACGAAACAGCTGGCTTATCTCAGAACTGGCCATTCTCTACTGTGGTGCAATCAATGTACCGTTAAGTACCAAACTGGAAGCTGATCAGGAAATGATTTTTCGCATTGAACATTCTGAATCAAGAGTGATCATTGCATCCGGCAATCAACTTCCCAAAATCCGCCAAATAATGCCGGGCCTTCCGGCTGTTGAAAAAGTAATTGTTCTGGATAACCTGAACGATCTTCAGGAAAACGAAATCTCATACAGTGAAGTAGTAAACAAAGGGAAAGAGTATCTGAAGAATCATCAGCAAGAAGTAAACGATATAAAAGACTCGGTTCACTTTAACGACATTGCAAATATATCCTACACATCGGGAACAACTGCTCAACCCAAGGGAATTATGTTGTCACATCGGAACTACACCGCCAATGTGGAGCAGGCCTTCAGTTTCATTGACATCCCTGCCCATTTCAGAACATTGGTTGTTCTCCCCTGGGATCACGCCTTTGCTCATACTGCAGCTCTCTATGCCTTTATGTACAAAGGAGCTTCCATTGCTTCGGTGGAATCAGGCAAAAATCAAATTGAAACCTTAAAGAATTTTGCAAACAATATTTTGGAAATCCAACCCCATGTCCTGATGAGTGTTCCAGCCATGGCGAAAAATTTCAGAAAAAATATTGAAAAAGGAATTGCAGCCAAAGGTAAATTCGTCTCTGGTTTGTTCAACCTTGCCATGAAATACGCAATCTGGTACAACAGGAAAGGAAATGATAAAGGCAAGGGTTTCAGAAAAATAACAACTCCCTTGTATCGTCTCTTCGACAAAATTCTATTTAAAGTAATTAGAGTCAGTTTTGGCGGAAACCTGCAATTTTTCATTGGCGGAGGAGCCCTTTTGGACATTGACCTCCAAAAATTCTTTTATGCACTGGGAATTCCAATGTACCAGGGCTATGGATTGAGCGAAGCCGCTCCTATTATTTCAGCCAATACTCCAAACCATCACAAGCTGGGCTCTTCCGGACCGATAGTTCAAAACCTGGAAGTACGAATTTGTGATGAAGAAGGGAAAAAACTCCCTGCAGAAACCGCTGGAGAGATCGTCATTAAAGGCGAGAATGTCATGTTGGGTTACTGGAAAAATGAGGATGCAACCAAAGAAACCATAAAAAATGGATGGCTTTATACAGGCGACCTGGGTTACCTGGATCAGGAGGGATACCTCTACGTGTTGGGTAGATTTAAAAGTCTTCTGATTGGTTCTGACGGCGAAAAATACAGTCCCGAAGGCATCGAAGAAGCAATCATTGATCATTGTCCGCTAATAGACCAATTTGTATTACACAATAATCAAAACCCTTATACAGTTGGACTAATTGTTCCCAATGTGGAACAGATCAAAAAACTGGTGAAAAATCTGGATGGAGAACTCACTCCCAAACAAAAAGCTGATAAAGTACTGGAACAACTCCAGGAGCAACTGCGGGAATTTAAAAAAGGCGGCAAACTAGAAAATATGTTTCCTGCCAGATGGCTGCCTTCAGCCAGTATTATTCTCCCGGAAGCTTTTACCGAAGACAATAAACTACTTAACAGTACCATGAAAGTAGTTCGTCGAAAAGTTGAAGAACACTTCGTAGATGAAATTAATTTTCTTTACTCGGCTGAAGGAAGGAAATTTAAATCTGAGAGAAACAGAAAGAACCTGAATAACTATTTAAAATAGATCGTTAGATTTTTAGATATAAGATTCAAGAGAAATCCTATAATATTGATAATCTGACCATTAGGGTAAATGCCCGAAAGTTTATAAGCAATTAAGCATTAGGCGATTACAAAAGCTTAGCGGACTATTGTATTTAACAAAATAATAAAAATCACCATTAATAACAGCAAAAAAGAGAATAATATTCTTTCTTTCAGGAAATTTAATTATTTTGTACATGTTAGTGCGCAAGAAACTGATATAAACATATTTTTAGTTATTGATTACATGAGCCCACTCCGAAAAGGTTCTTTGTTGCCAATATATTCGTTACAGGAATTTTTAAACTCTCATTAACAGAGAGTTAACTCCAACTTAGAAATTCCATGCGTTTCAATTTTGACAAAAACACCTCTTTTAGAAGCAGACTCATTACATGGAAAGATTTTAACCAGTGAAATAAGATTTTAAGCATTTTGTAAAAAAAGAGCACTAAAAATGTCAACTTTAGGGACAAACGAACGTAAGTAGTTTTTGTATTAGTAAAGTTTTTCCCATTTTTACAGTCGGTTTAAGACACACTAACTTATACTGTTCATGCACACAAACGCAAAAATTACTATATTAACACTTGCTATAACACTCTTATTTTCAAGCAATAGCTTATCTCAAAGACGAGGTCAGTTCAATATACTTGAAGGTATGAGCGTCACTGCAAAGGGCGGTTATAACATGTTTTTCGGAGACCTTGTGGATGAATCCAGAGGTAGTTTTACAGTTGGTGCAATGGTTGATCGTGAAATGAACGAATTATTTTCCGCCCGGGTTCAATTATTGGGTGGACAAATGAAAGGAACTCAGGTCTTCCCTGTTTCAGGTTTGGAATATGCTTATTTTGATAATTTTTACACTGAATTTACCGTTGGTGGAACCTATAAGCCTCTGAATCACATCATGGGATACTTCAAGCAACGTACTTTTCAGCCCTATGCTCATCTGAACCTGGGGCTGGTTTATTACAATGCAACCGAGTATTGGGGAGAAGCAGGTAGCGGTCCCCAGGATGAAGAATGGCGCTCTGCCTCAGAAATTGCCCCTATGGTTTCTTTTGGTGGCGGTGCTTCTTTTTGGATTAATCCAATGATCAGTGCAAATATTGAATTGACGAGCGCTTTACCTTTTACCGATAAAATGGATGTTCATGATGTATGGTATGCGCACGACGACTGGCAAACGGAAGTAAATCCGGTTTCCACCGATCCTTACGATGTCTATTTCAACTTCACGGTGGGTGTTACTTTTGTAATTCAGGATAGCAAATTGCGAAATGATCCTAAATACAACCGTAAGAGTTACATCAAAACAAGACAGTATTACCAGTCCAAGTCGCGTAAAACTCCTAACAGAAGATCTAACAGAAAAAAATTCCTTTTCTTCTAAGGGATTGTGCCGAAATAACTTGCCGCTTTAGACTTGTTCTTTTGCCCTTTAACTTCCTTGAAAATCCATTAAGGGTGTGTAAGGAATTAAGGTTAGCTTAAAAAATAAATCTCAGGTATTCAGCGAATTATAAAATATTTTCAGGTAGTTTATTCTATTACACACCCTAAATAGTCTTTGCAAGAAAACACCAACTACTGCCCCGAAGAAAAATCGGGATTAACTGTTATTCTTGTTTTTGAAAATAAAATACCTTGTTATACTAAACTCAAATTTGTTTCGTTTTTAAAAGTTTTTCCAACCGGAACATCTCATCCCGATATTGGGCTGCCTGAATAAAATCCAGTTCTTTTGCTGCTTCCTGCATTGCTTTTTTGGTTTTTGCAATAGTTTTTTCAAGGTTTTCTGCAGACATATACGATAAAACCGGATCTGCAGCAGCATCCACACCCTGATCCTCCGGCCCTGAATAAGCATGAGACATTTTTGAAGTTTTATCTTTCTCTTCCTGGCTTTGAAAAGCACTGGTTCTTTTTCTGATAATGGCAGCAGGTGTTATCCCGTTTTTCTCATTGTAGGCGAGCTGTTTCCCCCTTCTGTAATCTGTGGCATCAATGGTTTCCTGCATCGATTTAGTCACCTTATCAGCATACATAATAACGGTACCATTCAGATTCCTGGCCGCACGTCCTGCAGTCTGAGTTAAAGAGCGGGTTGAACGTAAAAACCCCTCCTTATCTGCATCAAGAATGGCAACCAGAGATACCTCCGGTAAATCCAGCCCTTCACGCAATAAATTGACACCGACCAAAACATCAATTACCCCATTCCTTAAATGTTCCATAATCTTAACGCGTTCAAGGGTTTCCACATCGGAATGGATATACTCCGTTTTGATGTCCAGCTTCTGAAGATATTTGGTAAGTTCCTCAGCCATTCTTTTGGTCAGCGTAGTTACCAATACCCGTTCATCGGCTTTTACTCTGATTCGAATCTCCTCAAGAAGATCATCAATCTGATTAAGACTCGGTCGCACATCAATCACCGGATCAAGCAACCCGGTAGGGCGGATAACCTGTTCCACCACCACCCCTTCACTTTTTTCCAGTTCATAATCAGCAGGAGTCGCACTTACAAATATGGTTTGATTGGTAATATTTTCGAACTCTTCAAATTTCAAAGGGCGATTATCCATGGCAGCCGGTAAACGAAAACCATACTCAACCAAATTTTGTTTGCGACTGTAATCACCTCCATACATTGCTTTTATTTGTGACAACGTTACATGGCTTTCATCCACTACCGCCAAAAAATCATTGGGGAAATAATCCAGTAAACAGAATGGGCGGGTTCCCTCTGCCCGTCCATCGAAATACCGGCTGTAGTTTTCTATACCGGGACAATGCCCCAATTCCCGAATCATCTCCAAATCATAATTCACCCTTTCATCCAGACGCTTCGCTTCAAGAGGCTTTCCTATTTCACGAAAATACTCAACCTGCTTCACCAAATCATCCTGAATCATTCTGATTGCCTGGTTAATTCGCTCCTTTGTGGTAACAAAAATATTCGCAGGGTAAATCAGGATTTGCTCAATTGAAGAAAGTGTGATGTTATTAACCGGGTCGAATGTTTCAATAGACTCAATTTCATCACCCCAGAAAATAACCCTGCAGGCATGGTCGGCATAAGCAAGAAAAATCTCTATAGTATCCCCCTTAACTCTAAAGTTACCACGTTGAAAATCAACTTCATTCCTGGAATAGAGCGCCTCAACCAGCTGACGTAAAAATTTATTCCGTCCGATTGCCTGACCCGTTTCCAGCGGAATAACATTGGCATGAAAATCTTCAGGATTACCGATACCGTAAAGACAGGAAACCGAAGAAACCACAATTACATCTCTTCTGCCTGATAACAAGGCAGATGTGGCGCTCAGACGAAGTTTCTCAATCTCATCATTAATTGCCAGGTCTTTTTCGATGTAAGTATCTGAAACCGGAATGTATGCTTCCGGTTGATAATAATCGTAATATGAAACAAAGTATTCTACTGCATTTTCCGGGAAGAAGCTTTTAAACTCACCATAAAGCTGCGCTGCCAGTGTTTTATTATGACTCAGTATCAATGTGGGTTTCTGCACTTTTTCAATCACATTGGCAATGGTAAAAGTTTTACCAGAACCTGTCACCCCCAACAATGTTTGAAAAGGATTACTGTTGCTGACACCATCCACCAACTGACGAATTGCTTCCGGTTGATCACCGGTAGGCTGAAAGTCTGAAATAATTTTAAAATCCATCCAACACTTAACATTAAGTAAAATAAAACATCAACCCATAATCCCTTCAAAAACATACTTTGCCGGGCCATTTAACCAAATATTCTCAAATCCGCCTGTTTCTTTAACATCAAAACTAACAGTAAGTTTACCACCCGGCACATTCATTCCAACACTGGTAGATTCACCATCTCTGATATACGTTGCAATTGCAGAGGCTACCGCACCTGTACCACAGGACCAGGTCTCCTCCTCCACCCCTCTTTCAAAAGTACGCATAGGCACTTCTCCATTCAACGGTTTTCCTACAAAATTCACATTAGTGCCTCCGGGAGAAAAAAGCTCATGGTTTCGCCAATATTTACCTTCTTTACCCACATTAACCTGAGCGGGGTCATCCACAAATTTGACAAAATGCGGTGAACCGGTATCCAGGTACAAGCCTCCCTCCATTTCTTCTAATCCCGACACATCGACCATTTTCAAACTCACCTTTTCACCATCCACAAAAGCTTCATGAAGGCCATCCGCTGCGTCAAAAGAAAAATATGTTTGCTCCTTTACCACACCTCTGTTAACCGCAAAAGCTGCAATACACCTGCCTCCGTTTCCACACATCGTTGCTTCTCTTCCATCACTATTATAATAACGCATAGTAAAAGAGCTTTTTTCAGAAGGTTCCAAAAGCATTAAACCATCAGCCCCAACTCCAAATCTTCTGTGACACAGTGAGGCAATCAAATCAACATTATTTCCGTCGAAGAAAAAATCCCGGTTATCGATCAATACAAAGTCATTACCGGTTCCCTGATATTTAAAAAAATGAAATTTTGTCATATCGAATTATCTTTTAAAAGTTTAGGCTCCTCACAAACATGGGTACCTATTTAGTCTTTGCAAGAAAACACCAACTACTGCCCCTAAGAAAAATCGGGGTAAACTGTTGTTCTCGTTTTTGAATCAGTTATCCCGAAGTGGCTTTTGTAAGGTTTTTATCCTAAAAACCAACAAAAAGCACAATCGGGACTCCTTGGTTTCAAAAACTTCACCCCCCCCCGAAAAAAATCGGGGCAGGTTTTGTATTTGGCGCTTTCTTATCAAAGACTTTAAATTCCTTAGTTTTCTTGCCGATACTAAATACCAGGCCCATCTCAAGCATTTTCAAAAAAGCACCGAATAGTCCGGTTCGATTGAAACCACAAAATTACAAATAGATTGAGCCAATAGAAAACGAAAAAATTGACAAACTCACCAAATCTGTTGTAAATTACTGTGAGTAGATAAAATAAAGACCATTTAAACAATAACTTCAGACACATTTCTTGCCCCGGCATTCAAATGCTTACCGGTTTTTTAGGGTTAGGGTTACGGTCTGCATAAGCCGGGGTTTTCAGTACCCATTCCAACCCAAACCAACGCATTAAAATACTCATGATGCTCTGGATTCATTGTTGTTCCATCCAATGAAATTGACAAAAGACTATTCTTTCCCTCATCAACACTCCGTTAAACTATTAGAAGCGTCTGATAATTAATGGTTTACACAGCTCGTGACATAATGCATAACTCTCTCGTAATAAAAACTTTGCGTCATTGCGTCTTTGCGTTTATGTTTTTTTTAACGGACTATTGCCTCATAAAAACCTATTTATTCACTCAATTCAAAATAAAAACTAAAAAAAGTTAAGGTTTACAACCAGGGCAGAAAAGGCATATCATTTGAAACATCAAAAACGTAAATTGTTAACTCAAAAACTCTACAATATGAAAACAAGAAAAATATTTTCGGTATTTGCAATTGCTGTTTTAAGCGCATTAATTTCAGTAATAGCTTATTCACATTTTGTAAAACCCGAGACCCGGATTATCGAAGTCCCACAGGAGCAAACACATGCGGCCAGATATGCTTCCCTTCCAGCTGTTCCAACAGGAGAATACCCTGACTTCACCAAAGCAGCAGAAAGTTCTGTTCATGCGGTTGTTCATGTAAAAACCGTCAGCAACCAAGCCCAGGCATATTCGGGAAGTCCGTTGTTTGATTTCTTTTTTGGTCCGGGTTCCCCCATGCCACATCAACAGCAGCCGGTGATGGGTTCCGGATCCGGAGTTATAATTACAACCGATGGTTATATTGTAACCAATAATCATGTGATTGATAATGCAACCAACATTGAAGTAACCCTTAACGACAACCGTACGTACAAAGCTTTAATTGTTGGGACGGATCCATCGACTGATATTGCACTATTAAAAATTGAAGCAAAAGACCTGCCTTATCTGAAATACGGAAATTCGGATAATTTAAAAATCGGAGAGTGGGTTTTGGCAGTAGGAAATCCATTTAACCTGACCTCAACAGTTACTGCAGGAATTGTAAGTGCAAAATCAAGAAGCATCAATATCCTGGCCAATCAACAAGGCACTTTGGGAATTGAATCTTTCATTCAGACCGATGCCGCCGTAAACCCAGGTAACAGTGGGGGAGCACTGGTCAACACAAAAGGCGAATTAATTGGCATAAACACAGCTATTGCATCACAAACCGGGTCTTACACCGGCTATTCATTTGCTGTGCCTGTTGGTATTGTAAGTAAAGTAATTGCCGACCTCATGGAGTTCGGAAAGGTTCAACGAGGCATTTTAGGAATAAACATCCGAAATGTGGACAGCCAACTGGCAGAAGAACTTGACCTGAGTACCAGTCAGGGCGTATATGTGGCCAATGTAATTGAATCAAGCGGTGCAGAGGAAGCCGGAATTGAAAAAGGAGATGTTATCATTAGTGTAAACAACGAGGAGGTGAAGAAAGTCTCTGAATTGCAGGAAAAAATCAGTCGTTTTCGTCCCGGTGATATAGTCAATGTTTCGGCAATCAGAAATGGAAAGAAGAAAGATTTTTCTGTCACGTTACGAAACATTTATGGATCCACAGACGTTGTAAAAGCAGACAAATCACTGTCAATTCTGGGTGCCACATTTGAAAAAGTTTCAAATGAAGAAAAAGGCCGTCTCAGAATCAATAATGGAATTAAGGTTGCAAAACTTGAAAATGGGAAACTTAGGGATGTCGGCATCCAGGAAGGTTTTATTATTACCAAAGCCAATCGTGTCCCCATAGACAGCACCGAAGATCTGCGAAAAGTAGTAGAGATGATTGAAGAGGGACTGTTCCTTACAGGAATATATCCCAACGGACAGGTTGCTTATTATGCAATAAACTTAGATAGATAGACGAACGTAACGGATAACACACTCCCGGAGGCTTGCAATAGTCGCGGAATTGTTGTACTTTTGCGCCGTATTTTTGGGAAATTTTATGAGACAATTAAAGATAACTAAATCGATCACTAACCGCGAGAGCGCGTCGTTGGACAAGTATCTTCAGGAAATTGGTCGTGAAGACCTGATTTCTGTAGAAGAGGAAGTTGAATTGGCACAGCGGATTAAGAAAGGTGACCAGGTTGCCCTGGAAAAGCTGACCCGTGCCAATCTGCGCTTTGTGGTTTCAGTGGCCAAGCAATACCAAAATCAGGGATTGAGTCTTCCCGACCTTATCAACGAAGGAAACCTGGGGCTCATCAAGGCGGCAGAGAAGTTTGATGAAACAAGAGGATTCAAATTTATTTCATACGCAGTTTGGTGGATTCGCCAGTCTATCCTTCAGGCACTGGCCGAGCAGTCGCGTATTGTTCGATTACCCCTGAACCAGGTGGGTTCACTTAACAAGATCAACAAAGCTTACTCAAAATTTGAGCAGGAACATGAGCGCAAACCTTCACCTGAAGAATTGGCAGAAGTACTGGAAATTCCAGCTGACAAAGTGGCAGATACACTCCGGGTATCCGGTCGTCATATCTCTGTAGATGCTCCATTTGTTGAAGGAGAAGACAACAGCCTTTTGGATGTTCTGGTAAACAGCGATTCTCCCAATGCAGACAAAACACTGATTAATGAGTCTCTGGCACGTGAAATTGAGCGGGCATTAGCCACCCTTACCGAAAGAGAAAGTGATATCATAAAACTTTTCTTTGGTATCGGTTGTCAGGAGATGACTCTCGAAGAAATTGGGGAACGATTCGGATTGACTCGTGAACGGGTTCGTCAGATTAAAGAAAAAGCAATTCGACGCCTTCGACACACTTCGAGAAGTAAACTTTTGAAGTCTTATTTGGGATAACCAAATTGCATAAAATACATAAAAACCTTCCGGATTTCTTTTCGGAAGGTTTTTTTTTGCCTTTATCACAACGCTTCGTTAAACTTTTTTTTGCAAATGCCCGACAATAAATTACTTATAAACTACCCCGGTTTAAATTTATAGTTGTGTGTGTATTTTCAGAAATTGCTTTGAGGCGAATCCTTCCAATAACGCCCTTTCACTTTTATATGGAAGAGGTTGGAAGATGGAAGGCCATTCCCGAAGAAAAATCTAATGATAAAAACGCTACTTTAAACTAAAGCCGAAAACGAAAAGGCTTAAGTTTATAGTCGCGTGTGTCTGTCTATAGATTGCTTCGGCCTGAGCCCTCGCAATGACGCACTTTAACTTTAATATGGAAGAGGTTGGCAGAGGGCAGGGCGGCATTACCGCCCTGCCCTCTGCCAACCTCTTCTCCATCTACCGGGGACTCTGTCATTGCGAGGGCTTTGCCCGAAGCAATCTATAGT
>Ga0163225_100018_pt1 | contig 49013 bp, 47 predicted proteins | sample MSEWel2016_04_06_2_FD_113145 | JGI IMG/M metagenome (GOLD analysis project Ga0163225, IMG submission 113145) | Subsurface microbial communities from deep shales in West Virginia, USA - MSEEL Well Study Marcellus 5H_2016_04_06 ... | reverse complement strand
GCAAAGAATATGGATGCAACATCTTGAGAAAATTTCTAGAATTGGCATTCGAGAGGCTGGAATATTAGATATTCGTTCAGGAAAGGTTAGTGGAACAGGAGGATCTTTTTTCATAGATGAATCCTTGCTTAGTCAGATATCTTTTATAAAAGAGGGAGAGTTTTCTGAAGTAAGAGGAAAACCCACATTAAAGTTGATAGGCACTTTAGAGCCAACCAGCACTACACCTGTGCGATCCATCAAGAATAGGATTATTAAGACAAAAGGGATTCGTTTAGCTGATATTGTCCTGGCATTTTTAAATCAGGATCCTGTGTCAGAACCTCAAGAGTATATTAATCAGATTTGTTTTGAGACAACGTCTTTCCTACCTGTTTATTATTATATGGGTATATCGGGTCTCGATCAAAACCAAACCATAGCGATACTTAACAATGTTGTTTCAAGGTCACCCGCTAAGACTAGGCTTATTCAGCGTTTGAGTGACAAAGTGACGCAACAAATCACTCCATCTTATAGTACAACCGCCGCGGCAATTAAGAAAAAAGAGTATATTGATATTTTACAAAAAAGAGAAGTTGATATAACACTGTCCGGAAAAGACCTTGAGTATTGTCTGCAGGCGATCCGAATCCTAAATCCTAAGGATATTGAGACGAACTCTGATTATCTTTGTGACATTTTACGTACTTGGTTCAATCAGTACTATTCTTCAGCTGATGGGACACTAGCCGACAACCTCCGAAGATCAATCTGCTGGATTGATGAGGCATTATACATGATAAAAAAATAAAAAAATGGATCATATTTGTCGATTCGAGTAAGCATTCAAGATATACATCTTAATCCTTGTTTCTCCACAAATTCTATCAGCAGTGATAACTTACTTTTTTATAAATTTTCTAACCCTGCTCTCCTTGATTTATTTCCTGAACTCCCGGAAAACGTAGTCACATGATCTCAAGTGCCTCAAGAATGAGCCGCTGTTTCTTTGTCATCTCAGTCGTCATCACCTGCCCATCTGCAAGAGTGATCTTTTTGAGCATATCGAGTTCCAGCAAGAGGCTCTTGACAGAATAGTGTTTCAACAACCTTTATCCTTCATCATTCCCAGCAACCTGATGTGGATAATCAACGCCACAAACACAACAAAGATAAAACCGCTTGTGGTACTGTCCTTATGTGTATTCAGTGGGAGAATATCCAAATCCGACTTCATCATCTCTATCTCCTTCTCGATCTCATCACGTTCTCTGTACAGGGACAGGGCAGTCAACCAGTCAACATCTCCTGAATAAAACACCATGAACTTCCCCATTCTGTTCATCCGTTGTGCAACAGCATTCTGCCGAATGGTTGCTGTAAAAATTATATCAAATAATCGAAAGGATGTTCTAAAATATTTAAATAAAATTTCAACATTAGGCGGGAACTTGGGTTCATGCGAACCAAATTCATTATTAGAGTCTAATTATTCATTTTATTCTAACCTTTTTCCGGTTACAATTCAGCAATGATTTTTAAAAGCCATTTTTATTTGAAATCCAATATTGATGCGAGACAATATAATAAGCAAGCATATAAGCCACTATTCCACTCTACCATTTCTAGATAATATATTCATTGAATAGTTGATAAAACAGAAATTAATCCTATATAAAAAATAAATAATAGAAAACCAAAAAATGGACCGAGCGGGAATTGAACCCGCGGCCTCTACCATGCCAAGGTAGCGATCTACCCCTGATCTATCGGCCCAACGCTCATTTAGCCAGGTGACAACCATTTTGCCCGGCGACAAAATGCTCACTGACCTTATACTATTCGCAGGAGTCGCATAAATAGATTGTTTATTGGATGTATAGAGAATGTGTATTGGATGTAAAATTGGATATCAGAGCTACAGCCATTCAGCAGCGGCACTCGCCCATCCACCGCACGTTCTCCACTCCGCATCTCCTCTATCATCCACATCCATGCTTCCCTTCAAACCACTTCCATTCTCCGCATCTCCTCTGCCGCCCGCCGCCGGGATTCCTCTGTGCTGACGGTGGCAACCGGGCGGCCGGCCCTGATGAGCTCCACAAGGAGAGGGGCCGCCCCGGCAGGTGGGGTCTGGGTGTGGAGGAGGACGCGGCGGCCGGTCCGGGGGTTGCCCGGATGGCTTCCGGCCGGGCCGTTTTCTCCTATGCCTCTGCCGCCGGCCGGACCGCTGTCTTCTTCGCCCCGGTCATCGAGCCGCCAGACCTGCTTTCTTCCGCTCCTCCGGCCGCGTTTGGCGATAGGTGTGCCGTCCTTTTCGACGATATCCGCCGAGAAGTCGATGACCGGCGCATTGGCGATGGCGCCGCCGACCCCGAAGGAATCGACGATATCGCGGAGGGCGGCGACGTCGGCTGCCGTGACGCCGCCGGAGAGGAAGATCTTCACATCCTGGTATCCGTGAGTGTCGAGCTCCCACCGAACCTCGCCGATGATAGAGCGGATATCGCCCCGGCGTGACCGCGGGGTATCGAGCCGGACCGCCGAACAGCCGATCCGGGCGGCGGCAAGGGCCTCGGCCTTCTCATCCGAGAGGGTATCGCAGAGCATGATCCGGGGCACATCGGCATCCGCATACTCCGCATATGCCGCCCACGCCGACTCCGGGGAGTCAAAGGAGAGGACATAGGCGTGGGGCATCGTCCCGGCAAGCGGAATTCCGGCAGGGGCGGCCGTATTGCTCACCCCGGAGACACCGCCGATCCAGGCAGCCCGCTCGATCATGGGGGCGATCGCCGGGTGCTGCCGCCGTGAGCCGAAGGAGTAGACCGGCCGGCCGGCCGCCAGAGAGACGATATGGGCGGCGGCGGTTGCGATCCCCGAGGCATGGCAGAGGAAGCCGAGAAGAGCAGTCTCGAACCGGGCGATGTCCCGGTAGTAGCCCTCGATGACCATCACCGGCTCGCCTTCATAGAAGATCGACCCCTCCGGAAGAGCAGAAACCGCAACCGGCTTTCCGGAAAAGAGCTCCATCACCGAATCAAGCCCTGCCAGGATGCCAAAGCCGAGCGGAAGCGACGCAACCGAGACCTCTATCACAACAGACGGGTTCACACCCGCCTTCTCAAGCACCGCCTCGCAGCGGGGGAAGTAGATGTCGGTGCATCCACCGCTCTGTATCAGATCAGGATCAAGACTCCCAAACCGGCTCATGAAAGTATAGATGAACGCGAATCGATAGAAAGATTGCGAAGGGTGATGGATGCATCCCCACATAGACCTGATCTCACAGTACGGAGTCGACTGCATCAGCCTGCAGTACTTCCAGAACCAGATCATCACAGACAGCCTTGAGGAGATGACCGAGATCGGCCTCTTCCTGCTGATTGATCCGAAATTCCGTGAACAAAGCAAAGAAATTGCCCGGTACTTTCAGGAACACCATCGGATCGGGGAGAGTTATCGTCTGAAGCAGGATGAGATACTGCTCACCGTCTGGAGAAGGGAGTAAGTATCTGGGTGGGCTATTGGACAACCACCGCCCAACTACTAACAACTACTAATCACTACCAAATTAGTAGTTCACAATAGCGATTCGCAGGCGAGTATAGATCTCCCTCATCATCAACGAGACCGCAAGAACAAATATGCTCACACTCGTGGAAAGAGGGTTCATCCGGAAAACAAAGAGAGGAAAGGCTTTCGCCTTCATCTTCAATAAGGAGAGCAGCCTCCTGAATGAAAGTAACACTTGAGAAAGAGCTGGTTCTTTGTATATATGTCTGTAAGATGCTCCAAAGGAATCGGAAGTCAAAGAGAGACAGTAATCCCGACCACTTCTTCACAGCTCAGTCTTCAGAGGAGGGATCCAAATGATAAGGATCCACATCCTTTGCCATCAGGCTGATACCGCCTTCAAGTTCCTGAAAGACACAGACACCATTGTAGGAAAACGCATCAAAGGCAAGGTATCCTCTTTCAAAAAAACCGCACCTCTCAAATATACGGCGTGACTGTGCACTCGTACATTCCGCTACAACCTGCCGGTACCCCAGCTTCCGGGCATGGCCAATCACCTGCCGAATCAGGGCGGTAGCGATCCCCTCCCCCCGGTATGATCTCCCGACACATATCTGGCAGATATGCAGAACAGCCCCCGGTGCAACCCCTGATCTCTCCAGGTACATATCTTCAAGTTCATCGAGCATCGAGACAGTCTCAGGAAAATGACGGGATAACCCGGCCATCGGTACACCTTCGGATGTGGGATCGTCAGGGAGGTCGAAACAGAAGATAAAACCGGCAATTCCCCCTGCTTCCACATCCCGTGCAAGGAAACTCAGGCCATTCTCCGCAAGTCCCAGAACATACGCCCGTGCATCCTGATAGGCAGCGCTTCTGTCAGGAACATTCACACGGGATGTCGGCTCATCAGCGAGAAAGACATCTATATAGAGCCCGGTGACCTTGCCGATGTCGGAACTGGTGAGAAGAGGGAAGAGCTCCACAGGGAGCGGAACCTCCGCCCCGAAGCTCTCCTTCTTCAACGAACCTTGAAATCCCTGCTCCATTGCCCTGCCTCCGGTCGATGATCGTTCTGAGGAGTATCTCAATCGGGGATCGTTCTGTATAGTATCTCTATCAGGAAAGGGTGATCCATCCATCCAACAACAAAACACCTTTTTACTCTATCAGATTATAGTGATGAGAGAGGAAAAACAGGGAAAAGACCTGCTCCACCAGATGGTGAAGGTGACCAAAACCATCGGCTGCACTGGGCATGGAGCAATAAGCCTCCCCTAGAATGGTAATTATATTTCTCGCTATAAGAGTGTATGCATCACCTACATTCCTGCGAAATAAAGAGCAGATACCATAGCGATTTATGAATCATATCTCATGCGAAGGACTGGTTGTCAAGGAGACACCGGCAGAGAGCCGCTTACAGGTGAGTGAGAAAACCTAATACCCAAAGAGAGCCAGAGATTCATCTGCCTCACCAGAGAGGCGGGAGGAGAGAGATATGGCAGGTTTTACAAAATGGGCTGATACACGGGTTCAGAAGCTCGGCTGGATCGATATGGGACTAGTGAAAATCAGCGTCTTTGCCTTTGCGCTCATGGTTGCAAAGCTCTGGGAGCCTATCCTGAGCCTTGAATGGTACTGGTATGGGATCATCTTCGTTCTGGCGGCACTTCCACCGACCATCAGGATCTTCAGGCAGTCTTGACCTGCATAGTGAAAAACCGGAGATTATTTGAAGAGAAAAAAGTGAAGAGTGGCGCCCGGAACTCAATTCACCAGAAAGCGCCGCCAACCAGCAGTCCTCTCAACCGTCGGGAACCTTCTGCATAAGGTGGATCTCCAGATCGCACGTCGGTAACGGCCGCCGTCCGTTCATGGCAAAAGTTCCAACAGAAACAGAGTGGAGGCTGTGGAATCCGGCTTTCTCATGGAGCATCCGGGATGCCGGACTGGTGCATTCCACAAACGCATACTTAAACCCACGGCTTCTGGCTTCCTGAAGGGCAGTTTCCAGAAGCCGTGTTGCAATACCCCGGCCCACATATTCATGAAGGACGCCGAACGCAGCCACATGGAAGTATACACCTCCCCCCTGCCCGACGAACTCCTGCATGGGGCGGCTGACCTCTTCCAGCAGCCCCATTATTACCGAGATCTTCTCTCTATCCTCGCCGGTGAGAACCTCAGGTATCTGCAATTCCCCTGCAGAAACCGGATCATCACAGCAGATGATGCCAACAGGGTGGTTCTCCTGGCTGCGATCCCGGGCAATCCAGCAGAGACCATGGGAGAGGAGGTTATTCTCCCCCCATAGAGGTTCCGGGTGATACAATCCATCTGCTCCCGGTTTAAGCCGATGAACTGTGCCAATGGCTCACGATTGTAAAAAAAAAATCAATAGAGAATGGTACGGAAAGATCAAATGCATGACCTGAAAAACGGTCTATTGCAATCCTCCTTTCAATCGGATTACTCTCTCTTCATGGAATAGTGCTCCTGTTTGTGCTCTCTGAAAAAGCACACGAAACCTGTGCTTCCATAGTACCACAAAAGAGGGGATAAAGCCCTCATACCCTGATAAACGTCCCGTTTTGGTATTCGGCGAGAGCCTGCCTGACTTCCTCCTGGGTATTCATCACAATCGGCCCGCCCCAGGCGATCGGCTCCCTGAGCGGGATTCCTGAGAAGAAGAGGAATCGGCACCCCTCATCCAGTGCATGGACAGAGATACCCGATCCCTCCTCGCCAAAGAGGATCATCGTCCGGTTTGTAAGCACATTCCCTGCATCGGGATGGAAGCGGCCGGCACCCTCAAAGACATAGGCAGCGGCCATGTGCCCATCCTTCACCTGATGGAAGAACTGCGATCCAGGCTCAAGCGTCACGTCAAGGTACTCGGGATCAGCCATCAGATCAGAGACAGGACCGGATACCCCGGCAACATCTCCACAGATCACCCGGACAGATGCCCCGGCGGGTAGCCTCACCCGGGGAATCTCATCTGCTGCAATCTCCTGGTACCGGGGATTCATCATCTTATGGCTTTTGGGAAGATTCACCCAGAGCTGGAATCCCCCCATCCGGCCATTGACCGGCTTTGGCATCTCCTGGTGAATGATCCCCGAGCCTGCCGTCATCCACTGGATACCCCCGGCCGGCACATCACCTGAATGCCCCATGCTGTCGCCATGCTCGATCCTGCCTTCAAGCATGTACGTCACCGTCTCGATCCCCCGATGAGGATGCCAGGGAAACCCGGCGAGATAGTCCGCCGGATCATCACCCCTGAAGTCATCGAACATCAGGAACGGATCAAAGAGCGGGATCTCGGAGTGTCCGAATGCCCGGTGGAGGCGGACACCCGCCCCCTCCATCGTCTCACGTGCAGAAAAGGTTCTGGCAACAGGTTTTGCATCTCCCATCATTGCATCTCCTATTGATGATAGATACTGAGGAAGGGCATATAAAGGTGAGCCGGCAGAAGAGCCGGGGCCGCACCTGAAGAGGAAATGAGGATATCAATAACCATCTCATTCAATAATCCTGAAGTGAAACACTACTTCAGATGGCAGGATACCTGGGGAAGGAGCAGAAACCATGCTCGGAATAATCGGCGGAACAAGCCTCCTCTTTGCAGACCTCCCTCCGCTTGAAGAGAGGGGAATAGCAACACCGTACGGAAAGGCAGTCGTCCATTGCGGTGATATCTGCCTGGTGCCACGCCATCAGAACACCCTGCCGCCCCACAAGATCAATCATCGTGCCCATCTGGCGGCACTGAAGATCATGGGGGTCGACCGGATTGTTGCATTCGGATCGGTTGGATCCCTGAAGGTGGAGTATCCCCCCGGCACGATCATCATACCAAAAGACTTCATCAGCTGGGGCGGCATCCCGACATTCCATGACACCACCATCACCCACGTGATGCCCGGTTTCGATCAGGATCTGATCGTCGGTCTCAGCACCATCCACCCGGACATAAAAATCGGCGGCACCTATATCCAGACCATCGGGCCCCGGTTTGAAACAGAAGCAGAGGTACGGGCACTTGCAAAGGTCGCGGATATCGTCGGGATGACGGTGGCAAGCGAAGCCACCCTTGCAGCAGAACTTGGCATGAAGATCGCCGCCGTCTGCACCATTGACAACTTTGGAAACGGGATCGGCGACGAGGCGATCAGCTATGAGACCATCGTCGCTGCTGCAAAAGAAGGGGGAGGCAGAACAAGCATCATCCTTGAGAGGATTGTACAGGAGTTTGGATAAGCATGATACCATTTAACAAACAGACATCGATTCTGATCACAGGGGCCACCCACAACTGCAGAAAGACCGACATCTTCATCGATGAAGGCAGGATACAGGCAGTCGGAGAGGGGATCCGATCAGAATACAAAGGCACAGCCACAGTTGAGATCGATGCGGGGGGAGACATCCTCCTGCCGGGTCTTGTGAATACCCACACCCACGCGGCAATGAGTCTTCTGCGAGGATATGCAGATGACATGATCCTCTTCGAATGGCTCTCACAGAAGATCTGGCCGCTTGAGGCACACCTCAATGGCGACGATGTCTACTGGGGAACACGGCTCGCCTGCCTTGAGATGATCAAAACCGGAACCATCGCCTTCAATGACATGTACTTCTTCATGGACCGGGCAGCTGATGCCGTTGAGGAGTCCGGGATGCGGGCCTGCCTCTCACACGGCTTTATCGATCTCTTTACAGAAGAGAAGCGGGAAGCAGAGATAAAAGCAAGCATCGATCTCCATAACCATATCAAATCCAGGAACAACCCAAAGATCACCTTTGCCACCGGGCCCCATGCCCTCTACACCGTCTCGCCTGAGGGGCTCAGCTGGTGTGCCGAATACGCAAACGAGCATGATGCCGGCATCCACATCCACCTCTCGGAAACAAAACAGGAGGCTGATGACTGCATCAAAAACAACGGCGTCTCGCCAGCCGCCCACCTCGATAAATACGGCATCCTGACCGACAGAACCGTCGCCGCTCACTGCTGCTATCTCGATGATTCAGAATGCGAACTGCTTGGAAAGAGAAAGACCGCAGCATCCCACAATCCCGCAAGCAACATGAAACTCGCAGGCGGAAGAGCAATCCCCTACCAGTCACTGAAAAACACCGGTGCACCCGTGACCCTTGGAACCGATGGGTGTGCCTCGAATAACAACCTCGATCTCTTCGAGGAGATGAAGATCGCTGCCCTCCTCCAGAAGTTTGCAACAGGCGATCCAACCATCCTCCCGGCAGAGGCAGTAATTGATATTGCATCCAGAACCGGCGCGGAGGCACTGAGAACGGGCGGCGGCGAGATCGCACCCGGATATGCCGCCGACATCATCCTGGTGGACAGAAACGCAATCTGCAACACACCCTTCCACAATCCGATCTCAAATATCGTCTATGCCTGCGGCGGCAATGCCGTCCGGACCGTCATCTGCGACGGCGCCATCCTGATGCATGACCGCGAGATCCCGGGAGAAGACGCAATCCTTGCCGGTGCAGAGGCAGCGGCAGTCTCACTGGTAAAAAGGAGAGAAGAGGAACTATACAACCAATCCTGAAAATCCACTTTTTTTAAAGCTCTTACCCGCCGCCGGATGGGGGGAAGAGGACGACAAGATCGCCGTTGTTGAGCCTGGTATCAAGACCATCGAGAAAGCTGATATTCCGGCCGTTTATCAGGATATTCACAAAATCCTTCAGCTCCCGCCTGCCATCCTGAAAGATCTCATCAGACAACCCCGGATACTTCTCCATAAGAGTGGAGAGGAGATCGGAGATGGTTGAATTCTCCTGTATCTCCTCAGTAAACTTTGCATCCATGATATTCCTGAGCGTGGCAAACGCCTTGACAGTTACCTCCATGGTACACCCCTCCTTATCTGGCTCCACATTCTGTATGGTGCTCTTTCCAAAACCCCCTCGCTGCATCAGAGGAGATCGGCCCCGGTTCACCTTCTGAGAGAGGGAACCGGGCAGGTGCTGAATGATTATGCAAGACCAAGGTCACGCAGCTTCTCCTCGGTTGGCACACCGTCTGCATCCCAGCCCCGGATACTATAGTACTCACTGAGGAGGGGTTCACGCTCCCATACCCGGCCCTTCGGGCCACCTTCACGGAGTGGTTCGGTGAGCAGGCGTTTTGGGAGGGTATCATCTGCTTTTGTATAGCCGACCCTGATATTGAAGAGCTTCTGGAGGTTCCAGATCCGCTCTCCTATCCTGACGAACCCGGCGCCATCGAGATCAATTCCCATTGTGGCGGCGGTCAGATCGGCATAGTCTGTGGCATCAAGGGCAAAGGAGCTGAAGAGGCACATGCCGGATGCATCAATTGCTGCGGTGAAATCCTGGAAGATCTGCACCCAGGCGGCTTTACCCTCACTGGTGTAGGGATCGAGTTTTTCAGGTGCACCGAGCACCTCGGGAGAGATCATATATCCATAGACATGATCCCCCCCACGGTTTGATGTCGCATAGGAGAGGCCATGGCCCTGCAGTCCACGGGCATCATATGCAGGAAGATCCTGCTTCTTCACACTCATCGAGAGCTCGGGATGGCCGTGCCGTTCGGCAAACCGGTATGAACCATCCGTCAGTTCGGCCCCAAAGCCTTCCCGGAGACCAATCTGCCTGACCAGGTCGACAATACCATCAGCCTCTCCAAATTTCGGACCCTCGTTAATGTAGCCCTTCTCCTGCATCTCCATTGCACAGGCGATAGTCGTCGGGGTGCCGATCGCATCCAGACCAAGCTTGTTGCATTCCCATGCAGCCTTAATGACAGTCTTGAGATCATCGATCCCGAGATTTGCCCCAAATGCCCAGACTGGTTCATATTCTGGCCCTTCACTGACGACACCATCAACTTCACATATACGGGAACATCTCACCATACATGCATAACATCCGGCATTCTTCTTCAGAAACGTCTCTGCCATCCGTTCACCGGAGATATTCTCTGCATTCTCGAAATGAGCAGACTGGAAATTCTTTGTCGGCAAGATATAGTTTTCATTGACGATATTGACGAGAACGGCAGTTCCATAGTTGGTGAGCGCCTCACAGATGCCATTCTCCTGGAGCTTTGTTCTGACCCGCTCTTTCACAGCATTTAACAGGTCTTTATCAGCTACATCGATCGGGAGATCACCTGTCGCAACAACGGCCTTGACATTCTTCGAACCAAGAACCGCTCCTGCACCGCTCCGTCCTGCTGCACGATCACGATCATTCATCACACAGGCAAGGAGACTCTTCGTCTCTCCCGCCGGACCGATACAGGCAATCTTTGCCTTCTGATCATCAAGATCCGAGAGGAATGCATCGGTTGTCTCATGAACATCCATCCCCCAGTAGGAGGAGGCATCCCGCAGTTCGGCGGCACCTTCGTTTAAGTAGAGATACACCGGCTTCTGTGCTTTCCCTTCAAAGACAACAGCATCAAATCCGGCTTTCTTCATCTTCCACCCAAACGTTCCCCCACTGTTTGCCGACATGAGTGTATTATTGAGCGGAGATTTTGTGCTCACCTCATACCGGCTGCCAAGAGGAATACCGGTTCCCGTCGTCGGGCCGGCTGCAAAGACGAAGATATTCTCTGGCGAAAGCGGATCAACGAGTGGGTCCATTGTATCAGAGATGATCTTTGTTCCAAATCCACGGCCGCCCAGATAATCTCTCTTGAGATCAGCGGGTGTTTCCTGAATATCGATTGTACCATTGGTGAGATTGACGTAGGCAATCTTTCCGGCATATCCATCCATCTGTTTCATAAACATTACCTCAATTATGAAGGATGGGAATGTTGACTCGGTTTGTATGCCCACCCTCCTGATACCCAACGGGTATCACCGTTTCGGGTTAAGTTAATCAAATTAATATAAGTTTTGGTTATGGCAGATAGCTAAAAAAGGAAAATGTGACCCGGAATGAACAAAATGACGTAGTATAAAAAAAAATCGAAAACATTCTTCGGAGAGGAACGATTAGCCCGGCAGGGAGAGAGCTGGCCGAAAACCCGGTTGTTGAACACACTCATCCCTGGCCCTTCTCCCTCATGAGAATCACCCCGGCCAGATAGAGGAGGAGTGATATAAGCACCATCTGTATAAAAAGGCCTATCGAAAGGGCAATTGCAAACCAGATACCATATCCGGTTTCCCCGGCAGTTCCAAACAACTCTGCAATGGCATCAAAGAGTATTCCCGGAAGCGGCAGCCGGTCTGCAAAGAATGGGAGGGAACCTCCTTCCCGGAGTTCAGGGTTGACAAAGAAGGCAAAGAATAGGGGAATCTGAAGAACGGAGCCGATGGAGAGGAGAGTCAGCCGGATCGTCCGGGATAGCTGGTTGTTCAGGATTATATATGGCAGGAGAAGAGCTGTTGCAGAGAGTATCACATATGAAATAAGGATGAGTGCCGTCAATCCCATATCGGACGGGCCCTGCGGATACAGAATACCTGCTGCGATACTGCCGCCTGCCGTGCCGATGAATGCGAGAAGAAGAACAGCCACATACACAAGCTGACGGGAGCGAGCCTGCACAACCATACCGAAGAGTCGATAGAGCAGAAACGGAGAGAGGAGAATCACGGCGATTGCAAGGAGAATGCGATATACCATCACAATCACCCCCCGACAATCTCCTGCAGTACCGCGAGCGTCTCCGCAGGCGTTCCTTTCCTCCCGACAACGAGCACCTCCACACGTTCAAGGAGCTGCCGGTAGTACTGCTGCCGGAGCTGTGCCTTGTATTTATTCTTTACCAGCAGGTGGGGATTGAAATAGGAGTTCGTCTCGAGCAGAAAGAGTGCTTCTTCTATAGAGAGAACTCTTGTCTCCTCAGCATCCGGTGTCAGGACCAGGATATGCCGGAGCGTTGTCAGCGGGAAGATCCTGCCTTTCCCGATCGCCCACCTGAGATCCACCACCGCCCGGCCTTCAGCATCATAATCGGATCGTTCCAGGAGCGGGGCAAACTCCGGCCAGGCGGCGGCGAGATCGGATCGGATATAGAAGTTCTTCTCACTTGAGTATGCAAGCGCCTCATCGCCGAAGATCCGAAAGAAGAACCAGTCATCGGCAATCGCCCGGACCGTCCGATCGAGGAGGAAACCGTACGTCTGGGTCGTCTTGCCGGCACCGGATGTTCCCACAATCGCAAAACCCTCGCCCCGGCGGTCAAGGCAGGCACCATGACAGGAGGCGATCCCGTGGCCGTCCTCAAGGATATCGCCGGCCAGTGCAAGGGCTATCGACTTGATCCACCCGTAATAGGTCATATTGAAGAGGAACGCAGTCTTTGAGGCGGGATCGTACCGCACCGCATTTTCGGGAAACGCAGGATTGTCCAGGACATACAATCGCCCGTGCGATCTGATCGACTGGGATGCAAAGAAGAAGTTCTCTGAAAACCGAAGCCGCACACGATTGGAATCGGTGAGCAGCTTGATACAGCAGCCATAGATCTCAGACCGGACTTCATACAGCTTTGAGTGGTTCAGAGCACAGACCAATGAATCCTTCTCAGCCGAATCAATCAGAACAATCTCATACCCCATGATGAGGTAGGTGAGCCCTCAACTGATATGAATCTCCCCCAGAAAAGAGAGAACAACTACTCACTAACAATCACCCAACGAAAATCCCTAATACAATAAGCCTCGCAAAGGCACACAGGAGAACAGCAATCAGCTGATCTAAGAAGAGAACCGGGTGGAAGGAACACCTACATTCAGCCGCAATAGCGCCATCATTCTCCTGAAAGAATCCATCTGAGCTGAAATTAATTAGGGATTATATAGATCCCAGACGGGAAGAAGGAGAGATCCTGAGATTGGCCTCAGGCCGTCTCGACCTTCTCGGCATCCTGAAGTCCGAGCTCCTCGATTGCCTGCTGCCGCATCTTGAACTTCTGGATCTTGCCTGAGATCGTCATCGGGAAGCCATCGACGAACTTGTAGTACTTCGGCACCTTGTAATGGGCGATCTTCCCTTTACAGAACGCCCGGATATCATTTTCTGTGAGGGTCTCGCCGGTCACCACCTTCACCCAGGCCATCAGCTCCTCGCCGTATTTGATATCCGGAACACCAATGATGTAGGCATCATCGATCTTTGGGTGGTGGTGCAGGTACTCCTCGATCTCACGGGGATAGATATTCTCGCCGCCCCGGATCACCATCTCCTTCAGGCGGCCGACGATCCGGATGTAGCCCTCCTCATCCATCACCCCGAGATCACCGGTGTGGTTCCAGCCATTTGGATCGATTGTGGAGTGGGTGGCACTTGGATTATTGTAATAGCACTTCATCACCATGTAGCCGCGTGCACAGATCTCACCCGGCTCACCACGGGGCAGAAGCCGCCGGGTATGCGGATCAATGATCTTCAGCTCGGTATGCGGCATTGCCCTGCCGACTGTTGAGACCCTCCTGACAAGCGGATCGTCGACGGTGGACATCGTCACACCGGGTGAAGTCTCGGTCTGCCCATAAACGATGATGATCTCGGACATATGCATCCGGGTATTCACCTCCTTCATCACCTCGATCGGGCAGGGCGAGCCGGCCATAATCCCGGTACGGAGAGAATCAAGCTTGTATGAATCAAAATCAGGGAGCGAAAGCTCAGCAATGAACATCGTCGGAACACCGTGAACTGCGGTGCACTGCTCATCCTGGATCGCCTTCAGCACCGCCTCGGCATTGAAGACCGGGGAGGGGATCACCATCGTTGAGCCGTGGGTGACACAGGCAAGATTTGAGAGAACCATCCCGAAACAGTGGTAGAAGGGAACAGGGATACAGAGCCGGTCTTTTTCCGAGAACCGCATCCCCTCCCCGATCACAAACCCGTTATTCATGATGCTGTGATGTGAGAGGACAACCCCCTTCGGGTACCCGGTTGTTCCCGAGGTGTACTGGATATTGATCGGATCGTCAAACTCCAGCACCTCTTCCCGCTCCTTCAGTTCCTCGGGAGAGATATCCTCTGCCATCTCGTGGAGCTCCTTCCAGAGGAACATTCCATCCTGTGGAGTATCCCCGAGGAATACCACATTCTTCAGGTACGGGAAGGTATCCGAGTTGATCCGGCCCGGCCGCGATGTCTTCGCCTCAGGACAGGACTCATAGAACATCCCGATGTAATCGGAGGTCTTGAACTGCCCCTGGATTATCAGGGTCTGCACCTCGGACTGTTTCATGGCATATTCAAGCTCAAAGGTGCGGTATGCCGGATTGAGGTTCACCATGATTGCGCCGATCTTGGCGGTGGCGAACTGGACAATAACCCATTCCGCATAATTTAATGCCCAGATCGCCACACGGTCCCCGCGCTCCACCCCAAGAGCCATCAGGCCGCGGGAAACCACCTCAACCTCACGAAGGAATTCCCGGTATGTATACCTGATACCCTGATGAACCGAGACGAGGGCCTCGGTATCCGGGTATTTTGTTGCGATCTGATTGAGCATTGCGCCAATCGTCTCTCCTCGCAGGGGTATCTCCGACACCCCGCATGTATAGCTGCCTTCCACCATTCCTTAAAACGTACCGGCTCATGAGGAAAAAAGATATCGAAACATGAGTTCGGAACTTATAAATTACCAAAAATCCATTAATTGAAAGACAGGATCGGGGTCGTGGCCTAGTCCGGTATGGCGACGGGCTCCAGCGGTCTTGGCGTATGATGAACAATCGGGTCTGCTGATTGATTGAGATGATGACCCGTTGGAGCGCTGATGCTGATGTATCCGCTCATACGCTTGTCGGAGAGACCCGTCGATCGTGAGTTCAAATCTCACCGACCCCACCTTTCATTCTTCTGAAAAACGCTCTTTATTTTATAGATCTTCGATCCATAGTTAAGAACAAGGCAGGAACTTTTGTATGTATGCAATAGGTGAAGCATTAGTTGGCGATGGGCCGGAACTGGCACACATCGACCTGTTAGTAGGAGACAAAAACGGGCCGGTGGGATCTGCATTTGCAAATGCTCTCTCCCAGCTCTCGGCAGGACACACCCCGCTGCTCGCAGTGATCAGGCCAAATCTGCTGACAAAACCGGCAACCGTCATCATCCCGAAGGTCACCCTGAAGAAGGGCGAACAGGTAAAAGAGATGTTTGGGCCTGTGCAGGCAGCAGTCGCAAAGGCCGTGGCAGACAGCCTCGAAGAAGGGGTCTTCAATGGCATCGATATCGATGACATCGTCATCATTGCCAGCGTCTACCTCGCACCGGATGCAGAAGACTACAACCGGATCTACCGGTATAACTACGGGGCAATGAAACTCTCACTCTCACGGGCATTTGAATCCTTCCCGGACGAAAAGACGATCCTCCACGAGAAGGACCGTGCAGCACACGGCGTCATGGGCTTCAAGGTGCAGCGTCTCTGGAATCCTCCGTACCTCCAGGTCGCCATGGATCTTGTGGATATGGACCACATGGCCCGTGTCTTAACAGAACTCCCGAAGAACGACCACCTGATCATCGAAGCGGGCACACCGCTGATCAAGCAGTTCGGCCTCTCGATCATCGGAGAGATCAGGAAACTAAGACCGGATGCCTTCATCATCGCGGACCTAAAGACCCTCGACACCGGTAACCTCGAGACCCGGATGTGCGCAAATGCATCTGCTGATGCAGTCGTCATCTCCGGACTTGCCCCGATCTCAACCATCGAGAAGGCAGTCCTCGAAGCACGGAAGACCGGTATCTACGCAGTCGTCGATATGCTCAATGTCCCCTCACCGCTGAATCTGGTGAAGGAGCTTGCAAAGATCAATGCACTCCCGCATGTCGTTGAGATGCACCGTGCCATCGATGCAGAAGGAAGCGACTATGCATGGGGCGATATCCCCGCCATCAAGAAGGCAGCAGGCGGAAAGATCCTCGTGGCAACCGCAGGCGGCATCCGGGTGAATGTGGCAAAGAAGGCACTGGCATCAGGAGCGGACATCCTTGTCGTCGGCCGTGCCATCACCGCCAGCAAGAATATCCAGCATGCGGCAGAAGAGTTCCTCGAAGAGATCAATTCAGAAGAGATCGACCAGTTCCGTATCATGACGGACTTTTAATCCACTTTTTTTATCCCGGCCTGGCTGGATGGAGAAGGCATCATTTCATATGATACTCCATTGGCGAATGCAGCTTCAGGTAAGAGATATGGTTACGGGGGTTATCATCCCCATGTCACTGATCTAAGGATTCCAAAACCAGTCTTCCATCCCCTACTCAGAAAACCGGTATCCCTTCTCAGGCACCAGCAGTTCAAACCGGGCACCTTCCCCATACACCCCGGTCTCCCTGATATGTATCCCGGTGAAGGATAGCACCTCACGGCAGAGGAGAAGATCCATACCTCCGGCTGCTGCTCCACCATTGCGGGAAAATATATCCTCCTTCCTCTTTTCGGAAACGCCCACGCCATCATCCTCGTAGATGATCAGGATGCCGTCCTCGTGCTTCCGGTACGTAAGCGAGACTGCAGTCAGCTGCTCCCCGCCGTGCTCCAGCGAATTATTGACGAGAGTATAGAAGACCTCCTCAAGCATTGAATCTGCATAGATCTCAAGCCCCAAGACAGCGAGTGTGCGCCCGAGATGAGAACTATCCAGATGTGAAATGCCCAATAGGAAAGAATGCTCCACATTCTGCCAGCGTGGAGGATGAAGCCCGATATTCTGGTATTTTCGTGCAAAAGCAAGCGTATCGGTGATCGCGGAGATGAGCTCACGCTGTTTTTGGTAGTAATCCGCAATTCCTGCGTCAGGTGGAAGGCTCTCCTGCAGCTCAAGATACCCCTGAAGGGAGAAGATGGCATTCTGAATATCCTGAAATGTCACCATATCAAGGATATTGAGTTTTCTTCTCGCCTCAGAAAGCGCCTTCTGGCTCCGTTCCAGATCCATATAGTTCTCCCGGAGTTCTTCTTCTGCACGAGCAAGATTCTGGTTCACCTCCAAAAGGACCGCCTTATTCTCACGGAGCTCCTCATTCCTCTTCAGAAGATCTTCGTGGGCGATCTGGAGTGCGTCAACCTGTTCCTCAAGGCCCCTGTAGAGACTCTTCAGCTCCCCCTGCATTGAGGAGAATGTCCGGGCAAGTATGCCGACCTCATCAGCCCTGCTGAGATTTGCCACCTCGGCATCAAGATCACCCGCTCCAATCCGTTCGGCAGAATCAGTCAGGCTTCGAATCGGGGAGCTGATCCGATCAGATGCAAAGAAGACAAGGATACCAGTCAGAAAAGCGGAGAATATGCTCAGCAGCACCAGGTATCCAAACATCCTGTTGATATTCTGATACGCCTCCTCAACAGGAAGCTCGGCGACAACAGCCAGGTTTGTCCCCCTGACCGGAACATATGTTCCAATCACCGGCTCGCCGGTTAAGCCATTATACTCATATACCCTCCCCTGTCCGGAACCATCACCGGCAAATTCTCCAACCGGAGGTAAAAAGGTAATATCGGCTCCATAATTCCGGAGCACCTCTGATACCTCCTGGTAGGCGATGAATCTGCCTTCACCATCAACCAGGTACGCATAGCCGGTCTCCCCAATACCGATCTGAGAGATCTCCTGCCAGAGGGGGAGAACATTAACCTCAGCCGACAGAACCCCGGTAATCTCCTCTTTCGGATTGGTGAGAGGCAGGGTAATCCGGACAGAGAGCAGGGAACTTTCCGGTGAGATATAGACAGGGCTTATAAACGGGTTGCCGTTCATCGCATCGATAAACGCCCGGTTATCCCCCTGATATTCCAGTTCGTCGGCAAGGTACGTATGATACCGCGAAACTTTGATCTTTTCATATCCATCGGTACCAATAAGTGCAAGCTGGCTGAAGAGGAAGCCATGAGTTTTGATAAGAGTATCAAGAGCCCCGTACTGTTCATCTTCAGTCATCCCGGAGAGGGATACCGCCTCTGCAAAGAGATGAAGCTGTGACCCGGCACCGGTTGTATAATCTGAGATCAGCAGGGCAACCCGTTCAGCCTTCTCATTCTGGATCAGGTAGATATTCTCCTTCTCAACAGTATAGGCAACCCAGATAAGTGCCGAGCCGGTAATCAGCAAAGCAGCAACAACTATCACAATTGCAGACCAGGTGAGGCGTCCAGCAAGGCTTCTCCTGAACGAGAGGAGAGGTGCCAGCCTCTTCATGATTCCACCCCGGAGCAGCCACAGTATGGTGGACAGAGAGCCCGATATTCACCCTCTTCTATCCGAAGAATATACAGGGGAGCAGCAGCGTTCTGCCCGTGGGCATCAAAGTTCACTCCACCCGGGGGGAGGGTGATGTATGGGATAGATGAGAGTTCCGTATCGGCCAGAGCCTCACGGAGCAGTTTCCGATCGGGAGATCCGGCCCTTTCAAGGGCATCTTTCAGCACCCAGGCGGCAATATACGAATAAAGGCTGTCCCCGGTGATCTCTTCACCACACTCCATAAAAAAACGGTTTTCAAGATCATCGCCTATGCTGCAGGATGAATACTCCGAGACGGTCATAACCCCCTCGGCACGGGGACCAAGCCTTCGTATATATTCAGGCGAGGTTACACCCCCGGCAGCATCGATGAGAGGAAGATCAGGGTCCTGGCGGAAGAGCGCTTCACGGATCATGATGCTATCCTCAGGATACGCAACCTGAAGCACCGCATCAGGATGTGAGGCAAGGAGATACCGAACCTCATCATCCAGATCGGTAACGTCCTCCGCACTGTAGCTGACAGCAGCAGAGACAATCATATCCTGCCTCCCGATCTCCGCTTTCTGGGCTCGTGAAACTGCAGTACCAAAACCTGTATTCTCATATATGAGCGCAACCCGTTTGATCTCCTTTCCGGTAGGATATGCCGGATCTGCAAGGAATAACACCTGGGCTCTGCCATAGTCACTTGCTTTTGGCATCATGCGGAATGTATAGTGAAATCCCCGTTCGGTGATGAGATCTGCAACCCCCGGAACGACAATGAACGGGGTTTCAAGGCGTTCTGCAACCACTGTTGCCGGCAGGGCAACACTACTCTGGTATGCCCCGATGAGACAGACAACATGCTCATCGAGAATCAGGCGTTCGGTCTCTTCTGCACCAATGAAAGGGCTGCCCTGACTATCGACATAGATGAGCTCGATTCCGGCTCCACCCATCGATACAATACCGCCTGCTGCATTGATATCATCAACTGCACGTTCAATCCCATGGAGAGAGTCCCACCCCTTATCAGAGAGATCACCTGTCATCGGGTAGAGAACGCCAACCTGTACTGTCTCAGGATCGGCTGGAGCGGCCGAATCGGCCTGATCAGCACAGCCGGAGATGCTCATGAACAAGGCGACCAGAATAATAAGCAGACATCCAAACTGCTGCCGTGTCAATTGTATGGCATCTCCCCCACTACCTGAAAAAACTAGTCGTAATATGGGTTTCTAATATTTAGAAACTTAGAATGAGGATATTCCCTAAAAAAGCATATGCCGTCAGTGACAGCAGACATAAAATGAAAATGATGGGATTTCCACATTTTCATATAAAAGAGGAATAATCCCCTTCACTCTTTAATCTCAACAAGGGTCACTTCAAAGACAAGCGGCTTTCCGGCGAGAGGGTGATTTGCATCAAGAGTCACTGCATCATCGGTGATCTCAGTGACACCCACTTCAATAACCTGGCCTTCGCCAACCTGCACCTGGAAACGGTCACCAATATTCGGCGTGACATCAGGTGGGAACTGGTCCTTTGGCACCGGGAAGATGAGCTGTTCGTTCCGCTCGCCATAGGCCTGCTCTGCCGGTATTTCGAGCCGCCGGGACTCGCCCTCAACCATTCCTTCAACTCCCTGGTCAAAACCGGGGATCACCTGTCCGGCACCGATTTCAAATTCAAGCGGTTCACGTTCAAGTGACGAGTCAAAAACCTCGCCATCTTCGAGCGTGCCGGTATAGTGGATTGAGACAATGTCTCCAATTGCTGCTGCTGTCATACCTGAAGGCGTGTGGGTTAATATTATAAGTAAGAATCGGTCAGGAACCATCATTTTGAAGAGGAGAATAGATATTCAATGAACGCAATTCTCTCGGTATGGAGAAAAATCCCCTGCTGGTGCAGCATACAACCGCCCATGACTACCGGGAGAGACCCTTTGACCTTGCAATCCTCCCGCTTGGATCGCTTGAGAGTCACGGCGGCCATCTCCCTTTCGCAACCGATACCTATACTGCATCCATCCTGGCAGAAGAAGTAGCAACACAGATACCGGGGGCAGCCGTCCTCCCGGCCGTTCCCTATGGCGTATCCGAACACTACCGTGATTTTCCCTTCACCATCTCGCTCAGGTTCGAAACCGAGATCGCCATCATAGAGGATATTCTCAGATCTCTCCACCGGGAAGGAATCAGGCACGTCTTCATCTTAAACGGCCATGACGGCAACATCGCTCCGATTGAGATCGCTTCGAGGAAGGTGAAAGTCGCCTATCCTGAGATGAAGATCGCCACGCTCGGGGCATGGTGGGAGTCGATCACCCCTCTCCTCCCCGACGGATTCTTCGAGGTCTGGGGAGGCCTTGGCCATGGCGGCGAAGGAGAGACATCGATCTCACTCGCACTCTTTGAAGTCCTCTGCCAGAAGGAGCATGCAGCAGGAAGAGTTCCTGATCTCCCGGAGTTTGGCGAGATCAAATGGCTCTTTTCTGAGATAACCGATGCAGGCGCAACCGGCGACCCGACGAAAGCAAGCAGGGAAAAAGGGCTTCTGATGAAGAAGGTGCTCGTCGATGCGATCGTCCTGATGCTGAAAGACCTCAATGCAGCAGACTGGAACTACGGATACAAAACCTGACCTCAGATCGGTATCCTGGGGTTCAGGAGCACCTCATCTGCGCACCCGTGGAGGGAGACGGCAGCCAGCGCACCGATCACCCCCCGGCCGCCGGCGATCCTGATCCCCGACTCCGCTGCCAGCGACGTCGCCTCGCTGATATCAATACGATCAGATCTCGCTTTTACCCCATAGGCAAGGAGCCCCTCAGGGGGGGAGAGGCCGACCTTCACCGCAATCCCCCAGTGAGGGGATGACGACTCTCCTGCAATAAATGAGGTTGCCTGGTCGATGATTCCCGGAATCCGGTGCTCTTCTGCTGCAAACTCGATGAGACTGCATGAGTTGCCTGCCGTCTTTTCAGCAATGGCAGGCGAGAGCATCGCGACATGATGGGCAATCGGCATGACGCCATCCATCCTTCCGATATGCTGGAGGAGGGCATAGGCAAGAGCAAATGTCGCACCACTCCCTTCGGAATCGGTATCATCGATCCCGATGGCAACCAGCCGGAGCGCCTTAGTATAGACATCCCCCTCGACAATATTCCCATTCCGACGGGTATGCACCGCCTGCACACCGCGCGCACGTGACATCATCTCTGTCAGGGAATATGAGGGACCCCCAAACGATCTGATCGTCTGGATGATCTGATCGCCCTCCTTCCGGATCGCAACAACGCTCACTGCCGGGAGGGGGGAGAGGCCGACTTCCGCGGATACATCCCCAAAATGACCGCGTTCACGGAGGAGGGTGCCATCCCTCCTGACAGAAGAGAGGGCACCGCCGGCACGGCCATGATGGTGGCGGCAGAAGGCGGCGCAGCCCGAGCTCATGCACTCATGGTAGATCTCAACGAGATCCTCATCATATGTTGCAAATATCCGTTTGCAGAGTGTCCGGGGAAGAGCAGTCCGGGCAATATAACGTGCAGGCTCCCTCCCTCTTCCCGGAACATCGAGAAGAATACACTCTTCCAGCACAAGCCGGTTCGTCCAGTCCTGTGCGGTCGTCCTCGGGATACCGATCCGCCGGGCGATCTGTGCAACCGTAAAAGAGCCTTCATCCTGCGTAATTCGACGCATCAGGGAGAGGATTTTATTCCTCTTATCAAGCACCCCGGCCATATGAGTTCCTGATGAAGTTGAGATCGGCGAGTATCGCACTGGCGGTCGGGTAGGGTCCCGCACCTTTTCCAATGAAGGTCACATCTCCCGCCAGATCGCAGCAGACTGAGATCGCATTCAGTGTTCCGTCCACAACAAGCGGGTGGTCAAGCGGGATCACGCGGGGCGAGACACGAACCTGGTTCTTCCCGGGCAGGATCTCGCCGATCAGCCTGATTGTCGCACCTTCTGCCTCGGCAAGGCTGAGGGCTTCGAGCGTGATCGAATCAATTCCGGTGATGGCGACATCATTGAGCGTGACATTCATTCCAAGAACCGTATTAGCAAGTATCACCAGCTTGATAGCGGCATCGATCCCCTTTACATCATAAGTCGGATCCGCTTCGGCATACCCGAGATCGCGGGCCTCCTGGAGCGCCTGCGGATAGGTGAGCCCCTCGTCCCGCATCCGGGTGAGGATATAGTTGCAGGTCCCGTTTAAGATGCCGTGGAGCGACCGGATCGTATTGCCGGCCAGACCCTGACTGAGCCCGGAGACGACCGGCACCGCTCCTGCAACGGTCGCCTCATACCCAAGCATCACGCCATTCTGGTCAGCAAGCGCCTTCAGATCATGGTAGGCGCAGGCGATCGGCCCCTTATTCGAGGTGACAACATGTCTTCCCATGCCAAGAGCCGACCGGATCGTCGAGAGGGCAGGCTCCCCGGTATCTGCGTTTGTGGGCGAAACCTCAACCAGAATATCAAATGCACCTGATGCGAGGATATCTGAAATGCCGATCTCCGCATCCCCGCAGAGCCCCGTCTCCTCCTTCCGGGCAAGTACCTCGGGGATATCAAGGCCGTCTGTATTGATGGCGGCAGAGCGGGAATCTGCGACTGCGGTGATAACAAAGCCCATATCACGTTCAGCAAGCGCTCGTGCAAGCCCCTGTCCGACCGCCCCGAACCCGATGATCGCGACCTTCATTCGACAGCCTCCAGTGGCTCGAGAATCAGGATATCTTTCTGGGAGGCGACTTCACGGAGGATCCGCACCGCATGGAGCATATCCTCGGGAGAGACCGCCCGGAGCGTAATCTTGGCGCTTGACGGCTCGTCGATTGCGGGCATCACCATATGCAGCTCAGAGACCTCTGCAAAACCTGTCTGATCGATCCGGTCAACCGTATCGGTGAGATCGGTATGCATCAGGTGTCCGACCATTATGAGCGACTGTTTCTGGAGAAGCCGGTGTTTGCCGATCCTGACAACCCCGCACCCCCGTTCACGAAGGGCTTCAATGAGAATATCAAGTTTCTGTTCAGCGAGTTCAAGAACGACATCCACCTTCAGGGTATTTTCGGCAGAAGTCTGATCGCGCTGATGGATGATCGTAATAATATTCCCGCCGATATCCGAGATCGGTTTCAATGCTCCAAGCAGCTGGCCCGGAGTATCCTTCAACTCAAGCTTCATCGAGATCTGCAACGCCCATTCCACCTTATAGTTGTACTAGTCGTCTGCTGGCGATAAGAAGGATTCGGAGATCAAAAAAGAGGTTATTTCTTTGAGCCCGGCGCACCGACGACGATCGGGAGCGAATCCGCAATCTCACCAAGCAGCTCGCCGGGGATGCCCATCACCATCTCGCCATCGGCAATACCGGAGAATTTCCGTGACCCGTCGCAGCCAAGCGAGATATTCGGCTTTCCGTTTAGGTAGACCATGGCAGTCGCATCGGAACAGACCGACTGGATCCCCGACATCTCCGGATATAACCTGCCACCCATCCGGTACAGAATAGCCTGCGCCAGCTTCAGCATTGAACGCGGCTCAGTAATGATCAGCACCACATGGGGTGAGAAGGTGGCTGATTCAAGAGGCGCATAGAGGGTGGCATAGGTGTCGCCTGATGGCAGGGCGGGAACACTCTCGAGTGTCCGGCGGCAGGCAGCCCAGCTCTCGTACTTGCCGAGGGCAAAATAGAACTCGCCGGATTTCAGGGAGGGGGTCCGTTCCCGCAGTCCAAGAGCCCAGGCGCCGCCCATACAGGCATGTTTCTCAGCGGTCGCATAGAAACTCTTCCCCTCCTTCCGGGCAAGCGAGACCATCTGGCAGTGCCTCATCTGCTCGCTTGCCTCTGTCATCCCCTCAGGTATCTGCTTCTCTGATCCTGCCAGCTTGATGGCAACCGGGGAGCCTTTTAAGCCGAGTTGTTCTTTCAGCAGTTTTGATATCGCAGCAAAATCCAGATCGGTTCGCATCTCATCCATATCGTTCACACTCCTCCATGCTCTACAAGACCCTGTTAATCTATCAAACGATAAACCTGATGATCAAAGCCGCCGCAGTTTCTGCTCGACTTTCTCAAAGAAGGTTCGTTCGCTCTTCACGAAGATGGCCGGATCAGCCGATTTCATAACCCGGACCGAACCAGAAAGGCCAAGCGGCTCCACCTCGACACCGTCAATGACCAGGTTGGCGGGCTTTGTTGTCTCCAGACGGATCTCGATCTTCCGGTCTGTCGAGATGATATGGGGGCGGGACGAGAGCATGTAGGGTGCAAGCGGGACGATCAGCACCCCGTCAATCCAGGGATCAACGATCGGCCCCCCGCCACTCATCGCGTATGCGGTTGAGCCGGTCGGCGTGCTGAGGATGATCCCATCGGCCCGGAATGTCTCGGCCACCTCCCCGTCGATCACAATCGAGAACCGGAGCAGCTTTGCAGGCCGTGAGGTGACGATCAACGCCTCATTCAATGCATCCCCGACATGTCCGTGATCGCTCTCAAAGGCAAGTCGCATCCTCTTCTCTACAGGAAAATCCGGTTTGAGGGCTTTAAGGAATTCAAGTGCATGGCCCCGTTCGAGATCCGCGAGGAAGCCGACCTCGCCCCAGTTGATGCCGATCACCGGGAGCTGCGGCTGCATCCTTGCAACAGCCCTGAGGACAGTCCCGTCCCCACCGACCGCAACCACCAGATCTGCCCGGCCAGGAAGCTCTTCAAAGGAAAGTCCGCCATCCCGTTTCAGGGTATCGGCAGTATCCTGTTCAAAGAACACCGTATGGCCGGCCATCCGGAGGTCATCAGCAAGCGTGCCCGCAAAGGCGATCGCCTCTTCGCGATCAATCCGTGAGACGATAAAATACCGCATTCTTCACCTGAGATACTCGATCACTTTCCGGTGAATCACCGCATTCGTTGCAACCATACATCTGCCGACAGCAACATCATCGGGAAATCCCACCTCGCCCCCATCCGGTGTCGTAACAATCCCTCCGGCTTCTGTGCATATAAGCATCCCGGCGGCGGCATCGGTGATCCTGAGGGTATTCCTGAGATCGACAAATCCGTCAATCCGGCCGCAGGCAACATAACAGAGTTCGAGTGCTGATGCACCAAAGAGCCTCCACCGCCGGATCTCGCTCCAAAGCCGGATGATACTGGCGGGATCGAACTTCTTCCCGTACAGGCTCATCGCACTGGTATGCAATGACGAGATCGTTGATACTGAGATTGGCATTCCATCCAGGAACGCACCGCCTCCAAGAACAGCATAGAACTCCTCGCCGGATGCAAGATCCATCACATATCCCTCTTTCATCTCTCCGTCTGAAGCATATCCGAGGGATATCGCATAGAAAGGGATACCGGCAACGGCATTATAGGTACCGTCAATCGGATCGAGGTAGATTGTGCCCTCCTCACCGGGAAGATCGATAACACCCGCCTCTTCGCTGATCACCCTCCGGCCAATACATGAATTCCTGAGATGATCGAGTACAAGCGACTCGGCAACGGCATCGATCACTTCGGTAGGAGTCTGATCCGCCCCCATACCAATCTCCGCCCCACCCTGCTCGGTACCGACAAGATCAGAGATCTCCGCACGGAGCCGGGTGGAGAGTTCCCGGCATGCAGTATAGAAGGGCGTTTCATTCATCACTGCGTTGTCTTTATGTTCTTTAGATTCAATAAATTACTCCTGCGAGAAAATATTATGAAAGAACAGACAGAAGTTGGGAAACTTAAAGAAGGCCGCTATATGGTCATTGACGAAGAACCATGCAAAATTCTGAGCATCGCTACCTCAAAGCCGGGCAAACATGGCTCTGCCAAGTCACGAATCGATGCAGTTGGTATCTTTGATGGCATGAAACGCTCTTTTGTTTCACCGGTCGGAGCAAAGGTCTATGCCCCGATCGTTGAACGGAAGAGTGCTCAGGTGATTTCCATCGCCGCAAATACCGTATCCTTCATGGATATGAAAGACTACACAAACTTCGAGTTGAACGTCACAGACGACCAGCTGAAGCATATCGAGCCCGGTAAGGAGATACCCTATATCGAGTCACTCGGTAAACGCAAGCTTGACATCTGAATATGCAATCCTTTTCAAACACTCTTTTTGCCGATGCCGAAGCCTCCTATGAGGATTCACGGTATGTACTATTCGGTGTTCCCTATGACGGGACGACCTCATACAAGCCAGGCACCCGTGCCGCTCCAAGTGCAATCCGGGCCATCTCGTACAATTTCGAGCCATACATACCCGAATACGGCTTCGAGCTTTCCGAGGTCCCGTTCACCGATCTCGGGGATATCTACCCGGCAGCGGATCCGGAGACAGTCGCATCCCAGGTTGAGGATACCGTCTCGATGATCCTTGCCGACGGAAAAGTGCCGGTGATGCTCGGCGGCGAGCATTCGATCACCATCGGTGCGGTGCGCGCTGCCATGCCGAAATGGTATGTTGTCTGTGATGCACATCTTGATTTCCAGGACGAATACCGTGGCTCACGGTATAACCATGACTGTGTCTCGGCACGGGTCCGCGATCTTGGTATCGACAATATCATCATCATCGGTGCGCGGAGCGGATCGAGAGAGGAGTTTGAAGCAGCGGCACACCACCGGATCTATACCGCAGACGAGGTGCATGACCGGGGGATCAACGCTATCATTGAAGAGGTGAAAGCCGCCATCGGTGGAGACACAATCTATCTTTCTATCGATGCCGATGCCGTTGACTCATGCCTGACACCGGGCCTCGGGACACCGGATCCTTTCGGGATCACCCATTGGGATTTGAGAGCGGTGATCAGGGAGCTTGCAGGACTCGCGGTTGCATTTGACTATGTCGAAGTACTCCCAAATGATTCCGAGCAGACCGCCGCGGTAGCCGCAAAGATGATCCGTGAGTTCATCGGCTGCCGTGAGCATGTGGCGATACAGGAGAGATGAAAATGAACCCAGATGAAACAAACAGATCAGGTATCACGGAAATGATCGGAACCGTTTTGAACGGGTTCAAATCAAGACCTTTTTATTCTTAAGATTCTTTGTAAGAGTGGTTCTTGTGAGTTTACGAGACTGGCTTATTCCAAATGATCATGTCTTCTTTGATATCTTCGAGCAGCTCGCGGATACTACAACAGAAGCTGCGCGTCTGCTTGTTGATCTTATTGACGACTATACCGACGTCGAGCAGAAGGTTAAAGCGATCAAGAAGTTCGAACACCAGGGTGATGCACTTGCCCACCGGGCATATGCCGAGCTGAACAGGAGCTTCATCACCCCGCTTGAGCCCGAGGAGATATCGCGGCTGACAACAGCCCTGGATGACATGCTCGATTTTGTTGACGGTACCGCAAGAAAGATGCTCACCTACGGGATTCTGGAGACAGATGCCTACATGAGAGAATTTGCCAAGATCATTTATCTTCAGGCGAGTGAGGTGGCAGTGGCAGTCCGTGAGGTTCGGAATCTTAAAAAACCTGAGCATCTTGAGAATAAATGCATCGAGATCAACAGGCTCGAGAACCTTGCCGATGATGTCCTTGCCCATGCAATAACCGATCTCTTCGAGAGTAATGATGCAATTCGGATCATCAAGCTCAAAGGGATCTACGAGAGCCTTGAAGAGGCAACCGATAAGAGCGAAGACGCAGCAAATGTCCTTGCAGATATAGCAATCCGCCATTCGTGATTTTCTATGGAGTTTCTTATCATTGTGGGGATCGGACTTGCCCTCCTCTTTAATTTTGTAAACGGCTTAAACGATGCCGCAAACTCCATCGCAACCGTCATCGCCACCAAGGTGCTCACCCCGCTCCAGGCAGTCGGGCTTGCCGCATTTTTTAATCTCGTCGGTCCGTTCCTCTTTTCAACCGCCATTGCAAAGACGATAGGAAAAGGGATCGTCGATCCCTCAATACTCACTCCTTTTGTCCTTGTCACCGGCCTTGTCGGGTCGGTCTTCTGGGTCTTCTTCTGTTCTCATTTTGGCATACCGGTTTCAAGCAGCCATTCCCTTGTCGGAGGGATTATGGGTGCGGGTATCGGGGCGGCAGGCTTCTTTGCAGTGATCTGGCCTGACATGAACACCATCATCCTGATGCTTGAGGTTGCACTCTTCGGCGCCGCTGCGGGCGCCCTGATCTTCGGAGCGATTGCATACTATGCAGGTGACAGAAATCCGATCTATTTTGCCCTTGGGTCGATCATCGGAATTGCAATCATCATACCTCTCTCCATGTTCCTTGGCATCGTCGAGATCAAAGGTATCCTGGCGATCGTCTTATTCATCGTCGTATCACCCACGCTCGGATTCATCGCCGCCTATGCCTTCACTGCCTTAATTATGCGGTACTTAAGCAATGTCAGCACGCCACAGCGTATGAACTATATCTTCAGGAAACTCCAGATCGTCTCTGCATCATTACATGCAATCGGGCATGGAAGCAATGATGCACAGAATGCAATGGGTATCATCACCGCAATACTCCTTGCAGGAGGATTTATCGCGGTCTTCGAGGTTCCTTTCTGGGTGATCCTCGCCTCATGTGCCGCAATATCGCTTGGTACGCTCCTTGGAGGATGGCGTGTCATCGATAAGCTGGCAAACAGGATCACCAGAATCACACCCTACCAGGGTTTCTCGGCATCCACATCCGGCGGTCTTGTCCTCTCGGCGATGACGATGCTCGGCATCCCGGTCTCAACAACCCATGCAATGAGCGGGGCGATCATGGGTGTCGGCACCACGCAGGGGTCGGCTGCCGTCAGGTGGGGAGTGGTACGGGAGATTATCATCGCCTGGATCATCACGATACCGGCAGCTGCTCTTGTATCCTTCTCCTTCTTTGCAATCGCCTCACCCTTCGTTTAATGGGTAAAACGGCAGAGATCCCGGATCACGCAGGCTTCGCACTGAGGCTTTCTGGCAGGGCAGACCTCACGCCCATGCCGTATCAGCAGGTATGTGATCCCACCCCAGTGGGATTTTGGAAAGAGGGCAATCAGATCCTGCTCGATTCGATCCGGGTTTTTCGAGTCTGAGAAACCGATCCGCTGTGCAAGACGGCGAACATGCGTATCAACAGCGATCCCCTCATCGATCCCAAACGAATGGTTCAGGACGATATTTGCAGTCTTCCTCCCGACACCGGGGAGCGTCAGGAGCTCGTCCATGGTAGCCGGCACCCTGCCCCCAAACCGCTCCACGAGTGCCTTCGCCGCACCGGTGATATGACGGGCCTTTGCATGATAAAACCCGGTTCTGTGGATAATCCTCTCCACCTCCTCCAGATCCGCAGAGGCAAGCGATTCCGGTGTCGGGAACCGTGCAAAGAGTGTGGGAGCCACGAGATTCACGGTGGCATCGGTTGTCTGTGCAGAGAGGATCGTCAGGATCAGGCACTCGAAAGGATCCTGGAAATGCAGAAAATGGGTCTCCGTATGAGGATAGCGATCATTCAGCCGTGAATAGATCAGAAAAGCGGTCTTTGTGTCCATCTCAAAAATGGGGTAGCGCAGATTCGAACTGCGGTCAAAGCGTCCCAAACGCTCTAGGATGGACCAGGCTACCCTACTACCCCGTGACCTTACTAAATTGAGGGTCTATCTAAAAAAGGGTATCGTTTTATCCGCATCTCAGAGGGGGAGAACGGAATCCGGCTTCTCTGCAACAAGTGTGCCGTTGAATGTCCCCTCTTTGAGCGCTGTTACGATATCGCCGGGTTTTCTCCCATCCATAACGATGAAGGGAATACCGCTCCGCTCAACGATCTTGGCTGCCACCAGATCGACGATCATATTCGATCCCGCGCCCATCCGCTCCTTCATGATGATCCTGATCAGATCATTTGGGGTAATCATCGTGAACCGTTCGGCCGATTTGTCCTTCCTCGGATCAGCCGAGTAGATTGCATCCACCGCTGTTGCATTCACAAGCAGATCTGCCCCGACCTCCTCGGCAAGAACTGCTGAGACCGCATCTGTCGTCTGGCCGGGCGTCACCCCACCCATGACGACGATCCGCCCGTGGAGTGCGGCCTGTTTCGCCTCAATGTAGGTTGCCGGAACGGTTGGATAGGCGGCATCACCGAGTGCCGAGATCAGGAGAAACGCATTGATCCGCGTCACCATGATGCCGAGTTCGTCTGCGGTGCCCTCATCAATTCCGAGGCTCCGGCAGACCGATATGTACCGGCGTGCCTCACCTCCCCCTCCACAGACGCAGAAGACAGAATAGTCCTGTTGAATCTCCCGGAGTACTGCTACCCATGCACTGAGATTATTCGATTCAAGTGTGGGTACAAGAACCGACCCGCCGACCGAGATAACTACCTTCTTCATGGTACCGTATACATTTCATCATGGATTACATATAATGCCGTGTTCCACAGAGTGAAAGAGAGAGCAAAAAAGGGGTGAGAGAAGAGAGATGAAGGAAGCACGGATCTGGATGAAGGAAGAGGAGGGGATACGCTGCGGACTCTGCCCGCACGGATGCCTGATCCGGGAGGGGAGCCAGGGCATCTGCGGGGTTCGTGGCAATCGTGACGGGAAACTCTATGCGCTGACCTATGGGAAGGTCGCCTCAGCAGCACTCGATCCGATCGAGAAGAAGCCGCTCTTCCATTTCCTCCCCGGCACCACCACCTATTCACTCGGGGGTATCGGGTGCACCTTCCGGTGCCGGCACTGCCAGAACTGGGAGATATCACAGGCAACGATCAATTCCCTGCCGCTCCGGCAGCTTGGGCCCGAAGAGGGGGTCCTGCTGGCAGAGCGATCCGGTGCTGCGAGTATCACCTGGACCTATAATGAGCCGACGATCTGGCATGAATATGCCCTTGATATGGGAAGGATCGCAACAGAACATGATCTGAAGACGATCTATGTCACCAACGGCTACATCACCGAAGAGGCGCTGAACGAACTCTCACCAATGCTCTCTGCGTACCGGGTGGATCTGAAGGCATTCAATGATGATTTCTACAAAAAGGTTTGCGGAGGGCGCCTCCAGCCGGTGCTTGATGCAACAATCCGGGCACATGAACTCGGCATGCATATCGAGACGGTGACACTGGTGATCCCCGGTGTCAATGATGATCCAGGTGAGATCGATTCCCTGATCCGCTGGGTGATCGAGCACCTGGGTCCTGAGACTCCGATGCATTTTACCCGCTACCATCCCGACTACCGGATGATGAATCCCCCCGCCACACCGCCTGCAACACTCGAGCGGATCTACCGGCGGGCCCGGGAGCTCGGTCTCGAATATCCCTATCTCGGCAATATACCGGGATCATCCAGTGAAGATACCCGGTGTCCTTCCTGTGGCTCCGACCTGATCCGGAGGAGAGGTTTTTCTGCAGAGATTATCGGACTGGACAGGGATAGTTGTGCTGCATGCGGACACAGGATACCGGTTATCCTTCCATGACCACTGAGCCCCGGTTTCTTGTTGACCGGATGCTCGGCACTCTCACCCGGTACCTCCGGCTCCTCGGCTATGATACCGCACGTGCCGATACCCTCCCACCCGGCAACCCAAAGGAAGATACGGAACTCCTCCAATGGGCAGAACAGGAGGGCAGGATCCTCCTCACCCGCGACCGTGAGCTCGCCGGGCGGGCCGGGGACAGGGGGATCTATATCGGTGAGAAGGAGATCCTCGACCAGCTTGCACTGCTGAGAGACCTCGGTCTGATCGATCTCTCTGTCCGGCTGATCCGCTGCTCACTCTGCAACAGCCTCCTCGAAGATGCGCCCGAAGAGGAGATCCTGGCTGCTGACTATGCACCAGCCGGAGAGGGAGGACACAGCTTCCGCTGGTGTCCCTCATGCAGGAGACTCTACTGGATGGGAACCCATACCGATGATATCATCGGGCGGATAGGGAGGCTCAGTCACCGGTCAGAAAAGGCGCCCTGATTCTCCCAGTATTCGTACTCGGACTTCCAGACATCTTTGTTGAAGCGGACGAGCTCGATCATATGCTCCCGCCGGAACTGGTGCTCCTCTTCCTGATCAGGATACCGCCGCTGCTCACGGATGGCAGCTGCGAGATCGGCACCGAGCGCCTTTGCATCCGGGATTTTCGCATCCACCGCTCCGGGATCGCCCATGATATTCACCCCGACCGATCCGACGGTAGTGCCACCGAGCATCCGGATCACGCCGTTCTGGTACTCCGCCACCTCCTCTGCAAGCGCTCCCCCGGCAGTTGAGAGACTGCACCCGTATCTGCCGGAGAGCCGCTGGCAATGCACGGCATCGGCAAGACGGTCGAAGAAGGTCTTCAGCTGTGCAGTCACCGAGTTGATATAGACAGGAGATGAGAAGATGATCCCGTCTGCATTGAGAAACTGATAGTAGAGAGACTCAAAATCATCGTCAAGGACGCATTCGCCAGTGATGTAACAGCTCCCGCATGCATTGCAGTACCCGATATCCAGCTCGCAGACATCAATCACCGTGGTTGAGGCACCTTCCGCTTCCGCACCCTCGCATGCAGCGAGGAGGAGTTGTCTGGTTGAGCTCAGGGAAACCCTCGGGCTCCCGTTGAAAGCAAGGATCTTCATGAAAGAGAGATTCAGGTTCAGTGAATATAGAGCTTTGCCTTCATTAATTATTTAAGAAGACTGGAGGAAGTATACTACCACTATGAGTGATGCTTCTCTCACATCTTTCGCTGACGCACTTGAAGATGGGATCCTGATCGCAGATGGGAATACGATCACCTATGCAAACGACGCATTCAGGAGGCTTGCCGGGGAGGGTTTTGGCGATGATCCCGATCCGATGGATCTCTTTCTCTCCATACTCAGAGAGAACGGAATTCTGGAACATACAGTAATTGCAGAGGTGAAGGATGCTCTTATCTCAAAAAGCCCGCTCAGGAGAAAGGAACTCCTGCTGCAATCGCCAACTGGTGAGAGGCAGTGGTACGAACTCTCTATAAAGGAGATCGGGGGAGGACAGACACTCTGGGTTCTCAGGGGGATCACCCGGTGGAAGAAGGCTGAGGCGATGCTCCGTGAGAACGAGGAGAAGTACCGCCGCCTCTTCCATGGCGGCAATGACGGGATCGTCGTCTATACGATAAGCAGCACAGGCGAGCCCGAGGCATTCATCGAGGTGAATGATATCGCCTGCCGGCGGCTTGGGTACTCGCGGGATGAACTCCTCTCCAGATCCCCGCTCGACATTGTCCCTCCCGGGCATGTGGGGGAGATCCTGAGAGAGGTGAAGAAGCTGCTGGTCTCAGATCAGATCCTCTTTGAGACCGAACAGGCGCGATCTGATGGATCGATCTGCCCGGTTGAGATCAATGCCCATGGGATGATGCTCGGCGGCAGGAGGGTGATCGTCTCCATCTCACGGGACATAACCGAGCGGAGACGGGATTCTGGGATCAAGCAGGCGGCATACCGCCAGATCGAGGAAAATATCGAGCAGTTCGCCGTTTTGGGCGATCATATCAGAAACCCGCTCACCGTCATCCTCGGATATGCGGGATGCGGGGATGAGGCGATCGGAGAAGAGATCCGGGCGCAGGTGGAGATCATCCGGGGCTATCTGGATCAGCTGGACCAGGGATGGATCGAGTCTGAGAAGGTGAGATCGTTTTTACGGCGTCACTACTGTTGACAGCATCTCTATACCTAATACTACCCATGATCAACAGGTACAATCACTGATGAAAGACCTCATTGTTCGTGGAGCCCGTGAGCATAACCTGAAGGATATCACCGTCACCCTCCCCCGTGACCAGCTGATCGTCATCACCGGCGTCTCTGGTTCAGGAAAGTCCACGCTTGCCTTTGATACCATCTATGCCGAAGGGCAGCGGCGGTATGTCGAGTCGCTCTCAGCATATGCCCGCCAGTTCCTTGGCCAGATGAACAAGCCCGATGTCGATGCGATCGAAGGGCTCTCCCCCGCAATATCGATAGAACAGAAGACGACCTCAAAGAACCCGAGGAGCACCGTCGGGACAGTCACCGAGATCTATGATTATCTCAGGCTCCTCTTCGCACGGATCGGGGTGCCGCACTGCCCCGAACACGGCATTGCCATCGAATCCCGATCGCCCCAGCAGATCGCCGACACGATCGCAGCACATGGGCGTGGTATGGTCACCATCCTGGCGCCGGTTGTCAGGCAGAAGAAGGGAACCTATGCAAAGATCATCAAGGATCTCGATGCCGAAGGGTTCTCCCGCGTCAGGGTGGATGGAACCATCCACCGGACCGATGAGGAGATCCCGCTTGAACGTTATGTGAAACATGATATCGAGATCGTTATCGACCGGCTCGATCCGGCCGAGACCTCCCGGCTCGCCGAGGCATGCGAGACCGCAGTGAAGCGATCCGGCGGGCTGGTGATTGCATCCTTTGAGGATGGAACAGAAGAGACCTACTCTGCCATGATGGCATGCCCGATCTGCGGCTTCTCGGTTGAGGAGCTCCAGCCCCGGTTCTTCTCATTCAACAGCCCCTTTGGGGCATGCGAGACCTGTAACGGGCTTGGGTTCCAGATGCGGTTTGATCCCGATCTGATCATCCCGGATAAGGAGCAGAGCATCGCAGACGGTGCGGTGGCATTATACCGGAACTACCTTGACGGGTACCGGATGCAGTACCTTGGTTCTGTTGCCGAACATGCCGGGTACACGATCAATACCCCGATCCGGGATCTGACCGAAGAACAGCTCCATACACTGCTGTATGGATCAGATGACCAGATCCGGTTCTCGATGAAGATGAAACGCTGGGATGCCGAATGGTCGCACCGGGGCGCCTGGGAAGGGCTGATCCCCCAGTCCGAACGGCTGTACCGTGAGACGAAATCCGAGTACAGGCGGGAGGAGCTTGAGAAGTTCATGCGGGTCACCCCCTGCCCCTCCTGCGGAGGGCTGCGGCTGAAGAAGGAGGTGCTCGCCGTGAAGATTCATGGATCCTCGATTGCGGATGTGACCGGCCTCTCGGTTGGAAAAGCACTCGCCTTCTTCACCGATCTCCCGCTCACACCGAAGGAGGAGGAGATTGCACGGCAGGTGAAGAAAGAGATCCGATCCCGCCTCCTCTTCCTCGAACGGGTGGGACTCTCATACCTCACCCTCTCCAGAAACGCAGGCACCCTCTCTGGCGGGGAGGCACAGCGGATCCGGCTTGCCACCCAGATCGGATCAAACCTGATGGGCGTCCTCTATGTGCTGGACGAGCCCTCAATAGGCCTCCACCAGCGGGACAACCACCGCTTAATCGAGACCTTAAAACACCTCCGCGATCTCGGCAACACCGTCCTTGTCGTCGAGCATGATGAGGATACGATCAGGCATGCGGACTGTATCGTGGATATGGGGCCCGGAGCGGGGATCCACGGCGGCGATATCATCGCAATCGGATCCCTTGATGATATCATCAACGCAGAAGACTCACTCACCGGCCAGTACCTCTCCGGCAGGATCACAATACCGGTACCACAGGAGCGCAGGCCGAAAGGGCCATGTATCAGGCTCACCGGCTGCACCGAGCATAATCTCAAGGATATCGACTGCAGGATCCCTCTCGGCCTCTTCACCGTCATCACCGGGGTATCGGGATCCGGCAAGTCAACCCTCATCTACGAGACCCTGTACCCGGCGCTGATGAACACTATCCACGGTTCCCGGAAGGATACCGGCGCCTTTCGATCCCTCACAACAGATGGGGAGATTGACAAGGTGATTGTGATCGACCAGAGCCCGATCGGCCGCACACCCCGATCGAATCCCGCCACCTACACAAAGGTCTTTGATGAGATCCGCAAGATCTTTGCCGAAACAAAAGAGGCAAAGGTCCGGGGATACAAGCCGGGGCGGTTCTCCTTCAATGTAAAAGGAGGGCGGTGCGAGGCATGCCAGGGTGACGGCACCATCAAGATCGAGATGCACTTCCTCCCCGATGTCTTCGTCGAGTGCGAGGAATGCAAGGGAGAGCGGTATAACCGCGAGACACTGGAAGTCCGGTACAGGGGAAAGACGATTGCCGATGTGCTCGCGATGAGTGTCGAGGAGGCACGGAGTCTCTTTGAGAACATCCCGGCAATCCGGCAGAAGCTTGAAACCCTCTGCAGGGTGGGGCTTGGGTACATCAAACTCGGGCAGAGTGCCACCACCCTCTCCGGCGGGGAGGCGCAACGGATCAAGATCACCCGCGAACTCGCAAAACGGGCAACCGGTAAGACCCTCTACCTTCTGGATGAGCCGACAACCGGCCTCCATTTCCATGATGTCAGCAAACTCATCTCGGTGCTCGACGATCTTGTGGAGAAGGGGAACACGGTTGTTGTGATCGAGCATAACCTCGATGTGATCAAGTCCGCAGACCACATCATCGATCTCGGGCCCGAAGGCGGTGATGGCGGCGGTGAGATCATCGCTGCAGGAACGCCTGAAGAGATCGCAGGTGTCCCAAAGAGCCATACCGGCCGATTCCTCAGGCCGCTCCTTGAACCATGATCGATACCACCCGTATTCCCGAAGAGCCGGGTTCATACCTCTTTCTGGATGAATCCGGAACCGTCATCTATGTCGGCAAGGCAAAGAACCTCAGGAAGCGGGTACAGAGCTATTTTACGAAGAAGGGGCTGGATCCAAAGACCGCAGTGCTGGTTGATGCGATCAGATCCATAGACTTCATTGCAACAGCAAACGAGACAGAAGCCCTCATTTTAGAGAATACGCTGATCAAGCGGCATCAGCCGAAGTACAATATCGACCTGAAGGATGCAAAGAGCTATGCCTTCATCCATATCTCAGATGATCGCTATCCCCGGATCGGGATCGCCAGGAAGACAGGGGCTGAGGGGAGGTTTTTCGGCCCTTTCGTCTCTGCCCGTGAACGGGACCGGCTGCTTGCGATGGTGAAGAAGATCTTCGGGCTCCGTTCATGCAGGCGGCTCCCGAAACGTGCCTGCCTGAGATACCATATCGGCACCTGCCCGGCACCCTGTATCGGGGAGATCTCTCCTGATGCATATGCCGAACGGGTGCGGCAGGCAGAAGAGGTGCTGAAAGGCAGGACACGGGAGCTGATCGCTGAGCTGAAAACCGAAATGGAACGGTTATCCCACAATTGCGAATATGAGTCGGCAATAACGATCCGTGAGACGATCTGTGCCCTCGAACATCTTGCCGGGCGGAGGATGGCTGCCAGGAAATACGCAGGCGAAGGCGATGTGATCCAGTACAGGAAGACCGGCGGCGAAGTTTTCCTCCTCCTCTTCCACCAGAGGAACGGGACACTGGCCGGGAAAGAGGAGTTCCGGTTCAATGAGACACACGGATTCCTCTCTGAGTTCCTTGTCCAGTACTACAGCAATCACGAGGTGCCGGGGGAGGTGATCCTCCCGGAAACAGTGGATGAAGCGATCGCCGGGTACCTGGCCGGGATCCGGGGGAAGCAGGTGACCATCACTGTCCCGAAGCAGGGGGCAAAACGGGAACTCCTTGATCTTGCTGCAAAGAACGTTGATCTCACCTGGTTCTCGGGGAGCGAGCGGGTGAAGGCGCTTGGGCGGGTGCTCCGGCTCGCTGTTGAGCCCGAGGTGATCGAGTGTTTCGATATCTCGCACCTCTCCGGCACCGCCGCTGTCGGGGGGATGGTCAGGTTCGTCGGCGGAAAGCCGGATAAACGGGGATACCGGCGGTTTTCCCTGAAGCATGCGGTCGGCGGGGATGATCCCGGATCGATCCGGGAGGTGGTTATGCGGCGGTACTCACGGCTGGTTGCAGAAGAGGGAGAGCTACCCGATCTAATCATAATCGACGGCGGAAAAGCCCAGCTCTCGGCTGCATATGCCGAGCTGAAGAAGCTCGATCTCAATATCCCAATTATTGCGCTTGCTAAACGTGAGGAGGAGATTTATCTCCCAAAACTCCCCTACCCCCTCCCGGTACCAGCGGATGATCCTGCATCGCTCCTGATCCAGGAGATCCGTGACGAGGCGCACCGTTTCGCCGTCAGCTATAACAGGATCAAACGAAGAAAGAAGGTGATTCCATGAACTTCACCCTCCATGCGGATTTTCAACCGGCAGGCTCCCAGCCCGATGCCATCCGGGGACTGACCAGCGGTTTTTCCAGTGGGATGGCGAAACAGACCCTCCTCGGGGTGACAGGGTCAGGGAAGACCTACACGATCGCAAACCTGATCACAGAGCTTGGGATGCCCACGCTCGTGCTTGCCCATAACAAGACGCTTGCAGCACAACTCTATAACGAGTTCCTGGACTTCTTCCCCGAAAATCGTGTCGAGTATTTCGTCTCCTATTATGATTACTACCAGCCGGAATCCTACCTTCCCAGAAAAGACCAGTACATTGAGAAAGATGCGGATATCAACCCGAAGATCGAACAGATGCGCCTCTCGGCAACCGCCTCGCTCCTCTCACGGAACGATACCATCATCGTCTCCTCGGTCTCCTGCATCTACGGTCTTGGTAATCCCGAACATTTCCGGAACCTCGGGTTTGAGCTCCGGTGCGGTGAGAAGGCGAGGCAGCGGGAGATCATCGAACGGCTGGTTGAGATCCAGTTCGAGCGGAACGACACCGAACTGATGCCTGGACGATTCCGGGTGCGGGGCGACACCATCGAGATCATCCCCGGCTACTTCAATGATATCATCAGGATCGAGCTCTTTGGTGACACTGTCGACCGGATCTCCGAGATCGAGAAGACGAGCGGACGGCGGATCTCCACGATGGAGTACTTCCATATCTATCCCGCCCGCCACTTCGTCACCCCCGAAGACGAGCGGAAGCGGGCAGTTGAGTCGATTCGGGCAGAGCTTGACGAGGTGCTCCCGACGCTCGGGATGATCGAGGCGCACCGGCTCCGCCAGCGGACCCTCTTTGATATCGAGATGATCGAGGAGACCGGGAGCTGCAAGGGTATCGAGAACTATTCCCGCCATTTTGACGGGAGATCCGCAGGCGAGAAGCCATACTGCCTCCTCGACTACTTCCCCGGCGATTTTCTTCTGATCATCGATGAGAGCCACCAGACCCTGCCGCAGGTGCGGGGGATGTTTAATGGCGATTATGCACGGAAGAAGAACCTGGTCGAGTACGGGTTCCGCCTCCCAAGCGCCTTTGATAACCGTCCCCTGAAGTTCCACGAGTTTGAGCAGTACATGAAGCATGTCGTCTTCGTCTCGGCAACCCCCGGAAGCTACGAGGCAGAGCATGCCGAACAGGTCGTCGAGCAGATCATCAGGCCGACCGGTCTTGTTGATCCGGTGGTTGAGGTCCGTCCGATCGACGGGCAGACCCGGGATCTGGAGAAGGAGATCCTCAGAACCATCGAGCAGGGCGACCGCGTGCTTGTAACCACCCTCACAAAGAAGCTCGCCGAGGAGTTCACCGATTACCTGATCGGGCGGGGGATTAAGACCCGGTACCTCCATTCCGAGATCATCACGCTGGAGAGGACCGAGATCATCAGGCAGCTCAGGCTCGGCACCTTCGATGTGCTGGTCGGGATCAACCTCCTCCGGGAGGGGCTTGATATCCCCGAGGTCGGGTTCGTCGGCATCCTGGATGCAGACAAGGAAGGATTCCTCAGGAACGAAAAGAGCCTGATCCAGACGATCGGAAGGGCGGCACGGAATGTGAATTCCCGCGTCGTCCTCTATGCAGACAGAATGACCGATTCGATAAAAAGAGCCCTTGCCGAGACAGAACGGAGGCGGAAGCTCCAGATCGCCTTCAATGAAGAGCACGGAATTGTGCCGGAGACGATCAGAAAACCGATCCGGGAGAAGGAAGTCGGGGGTGTGGAGCTGACAGAGATCCCCGAGGACGAGATCCCAAACCTCATCATCCAGCTCGAATCGGATATGCGTGCCGCTGCCGAGTCACTTGATTTTGAACATGCAATCGAGCTCAGGGAGCAGATCCGGCAGGCAAAAGAGAAGATAGGTGATCCGGCTACCCGCCGGTAGGGAGATCGTCCTTCATCCCGCTCTCCTCTTCGGGGATGATGAGGAGGGCGAGGAGATAGATGAGGATTCCTCCGCCACTGGTAAGGAGTGTGGCAACTGCCCATCCAAGCCGTACAAGGGAGGGATCCCATCCATAATATTCAGCTATCCCGCCACAGACCCCGCCTAGGAGACGGTTCGTTTTAGAACGCATCAGACGCTTTTCTACAGCCATTGGTATACATCTATGTACAGGTCTATGTATGGTTTTCCTTCCGGGAAGAGGTAATTACCAGTATACAACAGATAGATCAGTATGAGTGACTGGGAGGAAAACTACACAATAGAAAGTCTGCGAAGTCTCAGAATGACAATACCAGAGACATATGCAGGAATGGAGACAGAAGCAGTATCAAAAATCAGATCAATACTCTCTGCCTATCCAAAAGCAGAGCAGATGTACGATCTGCTGGTGAATGATGACGAAGTCGCTGCGTACTGGAGGATGGCAAATTACTTCACCGTCCGCCATCTCGGGATGAACGACCATGGGGAGACGCATGCAAAGATTGCCACTGCATCGGCATTAACGATCCTCGATCTCCTTCAAAAAGCCGGCATCACCCCGGATGTTGTCGAATCCGGTGCAGGAAGCGGGGATGATGCCGCACTGATTGTCCTGTCGGCAATGCTCTGCCATGATTTCGGCAATGCCATCCACCGGGAGGCGCACCAGGATATCTCTGTTCCTCTGGCGCATACAGTCTTAAGCCGCCTCCTTCCTTCAATCTATCCAAATATCGGACAACGGACAGAAATTCTTTCATTTATCCTCTCTGCCATCTACACCCATCATGCCGAACCACTGCCTCTGACAAAAGAGGCGGCAATGGTCTGCATCGGGGACTCTTCCGATATGACAAAAGGTCGGGGCAGAATGGCGTTTGATTCCGGAAGTATCACCATCCATACTGTCTCGGCACTCTCCATTGAAAGGGTGGATATTATCTCCGGGGAGGAACGTCCGGTTGAGATACGGATCATGATGTCAAATTCGGCAGGGATCTACCAGGTGCAGGAGATTCTCGGAAGAAAGGTGACAGTCGGTCCGCTGAAGGATTATGTGGATGTTATTGCACTCGTCGAACCAGGCGATGGAGAGGAACGGATTCTTGAAGGCGTTACCATGCGGAGCGGAAAATGCTTCCCATTCCGAAAAGAGGATCACCGGAGGGGATAGATCCCCTCCTCGCGTGCATGACTGATATCGATCAGCCGGTACTCCCTGGCATCGGGATTCTCAAAGTCATTGAATAAATCCCAGTCTTTTTTCAGCTGCTCATTGGCATAGGCAACCGCCTCTCCGAATTCATAATCGGCGAACATCGTCGTCTCCAGTGCAGTGAGATCGTCGGGGGTGAGGAGCGGGAGCCCCTCCGGATTCTCATACCCGGGTGCAATAGCCGGGTTCGGATCATTTTTCCATGCCACGTAGACATGGGTGGGGAGGCATATGATGTATGCCTGTATGCCCATTGCCTCAAGGGCTGAGGCAAAGAGAACAGACCCGTCCACGCAGTTTGCGGAGGTGGAACGGAGCGACTCTTCAGGCGTATTCACCCGCTGGACATATCCGAGTGTTCCAAAACTCGGTATCATATCAAGGTACCTGACATCATAGGTGTATTTGAGGGCATTATAGACCGCTTTTGCATGAAGGCCGGTGTGGATCCACCAGGCATCCTCAGGAAGGTCACCGAACTGGTACCCGGCAAGGGTCCGTGACAGCCCAAGTGTTTCGTACATCGGGTCATAGGCGGGATCAACATACCCTTTTGCCTCAACGAGCAGATCACGGACAGCCGGTGACTGGGGTGTGACAAAAACAGCGATATATTCGGTCGTATCGATGCTGCCGTCCTCGCCATCCGAGACCTCCCAGACCATCGTATCCATCGGGTAGACCTCAATCGGAGCAGTCCCCTCTTCAATCGTTTGCCAGCGATCACCATCCCATTCCTCGACAACCCAGGCGAGGTTGAAGAGGGTGGTGGTTGTGATCGCCCGTACCTTCTCCTCATTGAGGACGATCATCACATCAAGCTCAATCGTCTCATCAGGAGGAATCTCAACTGTTGTGATGGCCTTTGAGCTGTACTCGTCATACCATGCAGATACCCGGAGGATACGGTCATCAGAACCGGGATTTTGGAAGATGAAGGTGATATCGGATATCCCCTGCGAATAGAAGCTTGTATGGAAGGCAAGCGGGTAGGGTTCCCTGATTGCGATCTGATCCCCGGCTTCTTCTCCAAAGTCACCAATGGCAGTGCAGCCCAGAGTGAGCACAAAGAGAGCAATCAGGGCAACAGAAAGGATGCGATGCATATTCAGTTTTGTACAATGGCAGTAATAGCATTGACGATGCTGTTTCTTCTCTGCTTTCCAAAATGATGGAGAGAAAAAGGTAAAGAAAGATTATTGGAGGCAAACCTGCCGTTTATTCACTCTACGATAAGCGTCAGGGTGAATGTCTCAGCAGGCTCGGCATCTGTTTCCCACGGCCGGATGTACTGTCCATCAAGGGTGTAGGTACCGGGGGTGGCAGCCTCGATATGCCAGACATGTGTGCCGGGAGCTCCTGCGAGTTCGGTATCAGGGGCGATGAACTCATCAGAGACCAAGGTGAGACCTTCGGGAACAGTCATATCCCAGGAGTACCCGGTTGTCGGGTTCTCGACAAGCTTTATCTGGATCGTGTCACCCGATGCGACGGTATAGGTTTCTCCATTATTTGTATCATCAAACATATGCAGCGATTCCGGTGGTGCCGGGGTTACCGGCGGCGTTTCCGGCTGTTCAGCCACACAGCCTGCTGTGAAGAGCAGTGCTGCGGCTATCAGCAGAATACAAAGACCTTTTCGGATCATAGATTCACACCATAACAAAAAATGTCATGGTATGGTATAATCTTACTGGTCAAAAGGAGGTATTTTCCTGAACAGGGAGTATCTCAAAGGTGCAGCAGGGATCCCCGGCTGCATAACACTCCAGTTCTATTGCTTCCATGGGAGTCCCCGCCTGCCGGGAGAAGACAAGAGAGAGGAGGCCGGAGTCAAACGAACATGCGGGTTTGCCGAGCTGCGGGAGATCGACGCATTCGAAGCAGTCATGGACTGAGAACCTGATCGGATCCAGTGTGATGATCTCTATTCTCCCGAGATCATGCTGCTCCCAGAATGTTGAGAGATTCAGAAGGAAGGCATCCATATCCTCACCGGCAACCGCAGGATAGATCGCTTCACCGACTGTTTCACCTGTTCTTCTCAGCAGTGGGTTCAAAGAGATCCCTTCCATAAGCAGAGAGACACGGAAGGTGCGGTAGACAAGCTTATAGAGATGGAACGGATCGACTGCTCCCTCCCGGTAATCGAATGCATAGGTGCTGATATCATCTGCAATCCGATCCCCCGGTGAGAGCTCCCCGATGAAATGCGAGGTTAGGAAGAAGTATTTTTTCCGTTCATCCTCATCCCCGTGGCGGGATCCGATGATCCCCTCGTCAGTAAGGGCAGAGAGATGTGCAGAGACGGTCGATTTTGCACGCCCGGATGATGAGACGATTGAATCAAAACTCATCTCCCCCCTTTCGAGGAGCTGAAGTATATGCCGCCGTACAGGGTTCCTTACCGCCTGCACTCCTGAGCTGGTTCCATACAATGAAAAATCGGATCTGTCTCTGGCCCTCATGGCAATTCCTATAGTATAGAAGATCCCACTGGATGATATATTGTTCGCCTGATTGTGAATGGATCGATCCTATCAAATACAAGAGGAGATATCTCTCCTCTATGGTTTGGATCTATTCGGTGCGGGATGGCAGGCTCATCGATATGGAGCCGGTGGAGAAGACTGAGAGCGGCTGGAAAGAAGCTCTTGATCCACTCACCTTTGACGTGGCACGGAGGAAAGGAACAGAAGCGCCATTCTCCGGCAGATACCATGACTGCCATAGAGAGGGGGTGTATGCCTGTGCCTGCTGTGGAGCAGATCTCTTCTTATCAGAGGACAAGTTCGATTCAGGCACAGGATGGCCGAGTTTCAGGAGAGTCGTATCTGAACATAACATCAACATCCAGGTGGATCGATCGGGCGGGATGATCAGGGACGAAGTCCTCTGCACCCTCTGCGGAGCGCACCTCGGACATGTCTTCAATGACGGTCCACCCCCCGACGGTCTCCGCTTCTGCATGAACTCGGCTGCACTCAGGCTGAGAACAGAATAGGCCTGATATATATAGTAGAAAATAACAACAATAATTGGATACCTCATGTCTGCTCAACCAGTAATCAGAGAACTGGCACTTGCATTCGTAGCAGACAACTTCTTTTTCTTCTTTAGATAGGGAGACCGCTTTATTGTTCGGTCTCCCATGTAGTTGCCGAGGTACCGGAGGTTATCATTATGTTTGGTATTCCTGATCCCTATATCTGGATTGCATATCTGCTTGCGATTGGATTCGCTGGCTTGTGTGTACTGTATGGTCTGTTGAACTGGAATAATGGAGACGCGGAACATGGCAGTTGATGTCCTGACGCTCTCAATAGTCGTCGCCATCTACCTGCTGCTGATCGTCGGCATCGGGTACTATGGATACCGGAAGACGAAAGTCGCCGAGGACTACATGGTCGCCGGGAGAAACACCCATCCGGTGGTTATCGCGCTCTCCTATGGTGCGACGTTCATCTCGACCTCCGCGATCGTCGGGTTCGGTGGTGTGGCAGCCAACCTCGGTATGGGGCTTATCTGGCTGACGGTCTTAAATATCGGGGTTGGCATCTTCATTGCGTTCGTCTTCTTCGGCAAGAAGATCCGGGAGGCGGGCAAACGGCTCTCCGCATACACCTTCCCCGATCTGATGGGAAAGAGCTACAAATCCCCGTTTCTTCAGTACGTGAGTGGGATCATCATCATCCTCTCGATGCCGATCTATACTGCGGCAATCCTGATTGGAGGAGCACGGTTCATCGAGGTCACACTCTCAATCCCGTACGAAACAGCACTCCTTGGATTTGCCCTGATCGTCGGTGCATATGTCGTCTTCGGCGGACTCATCGCGGTGATGCATACCGATGCATTACAGGGGGCAATCATGCTCATCGGAATGAGCGCGTTATTGCTCCTGACCTATATCCATCTCGGAGGAGTGGTGGAGGCACATACCGCACTCACCGGTATGGCAAACCTTGTTCCTGAAGGGCTTGCCGCAGCCGGGCATAACGGATGGACGGCAATGCCCTCCTTCGGATCGCCGATATGGATGACGCTTATCACCACGATGGTGCTCGGTGTTGGTATCGGGGTGCTTGCCCAGCCGCAGCTGATCGTCCGGTTCATGACCGCAAAGGATGACAAATCACTCCACCGGGCAACCCTGATCGGCGGCCCCTTCATCCTGATGATGACCGGTGTCGCATTCACTGTCGGCGCACTGACAAACGTCTACTTCTACCAGCAGAGTGGAGAACTCGCAATCACAGCTGCTGGCGGGAACATCGATTCGATCATCCCGCTCTTCATTACACAGTCAATGCCGGATGTCTTCGTCATCATCTTCATGCTGACGCTCCTCTGTGCTGCTATGTCAACCCTGAGCTCACTCTACCACACAATGGGAACAGCACTTGCCTGTGATGTCTGGGGACGCGGACGCGAGTGTGCACTCTCGCTCGCTGTCAACAGGCGGGGCATCATGATCATGATGGTCATCTCCATCCTCGTTGCCTTCCTGCTTCCCGGCAGTATCATCGCACGGGCAACCGTCATCTTCATGGGGCTCTGTGCATCAGCATTCCTGCCCGCATTCGTAAACGGGATCACCTCGAAATCCCCCTGTATCATCGGTGCAAAGGCATCGCTTCTGATCGGAGCCCTGGTCTGGTTCTTTTGGACAGTCTTTGTGCATGCAGCCGAATCAAGTGTTCTAGGACTATCCCAGTTCATCTTCGGGGCACCCTCACTCCTTGGACAGCCATGGAGTGCCTGCAATCCACTGGTGATTGCACTTCCGGTATCACTCATCGTGATGGTTCTCTTCCAGATCCGCCACAACCGCAGGATGGCCTGACCATCCACCATTTTTGGAAAATGCATGGGGGATCATTTTCATCCTGTTGCCTCACGTGGCATCAGGAATGTCTTTTACCTGTGGTATGGCTCTCCCCTGATGATCCGAAATCCCCGGTAGATCTGTTCGAGGAGAAGAAGGCGGGCCATCGTATGGGTAAACGTCATCTGGGAGAGGGAGAGGAGGAGATCGGCACGCTTACGCACCGCATCCGAGAGACCATCCGCCCCACCGATACAGAAGACGATATCGCCTCTCCCGGAGATCTCGTGGTTTCTGAGGAGATCGGCAAATACCTCGCTCGGCATTTCTTTTCCGGCGGGATCAAGCCCGATAAAAAGAGCGGGATCTTTTGCTGCTGCGAGGAGAGCAGCACCCTCCTTCCTGATGGCTTGCACCATCTCCCCGGCTGAAGAGTATTTCTGGTCCGGGACCTCAATAACGGTGATAGCGGTATAGGGGGAGAGGCGGCGGATGAGATCTGCGATCCCCTCCTTCTGCCAGTTCTCTTTCACCTTCCCAACAGCAATGATCCGGATCTGCATAGGTCAGAGATCGGGATCGATATCAAGGGCGCGTGAAAGGCAGCTTAGTGCCTCCTTCCGCTCACCGATGCTGTCATAGATCCTTGATTTCTGGTACCAGGCAAGGGCATGTTCGGGATCTTCCTCGGTGACATGATCGAAGCAGGACATCGCCTGTTCCTTCTTTCCCACATAATTCAGGACGAGACCTTTGCAGTACCAGGCATTGATCTCGTTCTGGGAGAGATCGATCGCCCGGTCATAGGATTTCAGGGCATCATTGTACCTGCCGAGGGCAACCATGATCGAGCCCCGTGCACTCCAGAGAGGACCATTCTTTGAGTCGATGGAGAGGGCTTTCTCGTACCAGTCGACCGCTTCACCGAACTGCCCGAGCCGCTCTGCAATGGATCCCCTGCGGATGAGTGCTGCAACATCATCGGGGTGATCGTCGAGGATTGCATCGTACTGGCGGGCGGCTTCCCGGTACTTTCCAAGATGCGTGAGGAGTGAGGCGATCGAGTGGATCGTTGACGATCCGGACGGCTCCTCTTTCAGGAGCTGTGAATAGATCTCGACTGCTTCATGGTACCGGCCCGCAGATTCGAGGGCGGATGCATATCCCCGGGTAAGCTGGTGATCGTCCTGCCTCACCCTGAGGGCACGGGAATAACTGTCGATCGCCTCTTCATACCGACCCATCCTGAGGAAGAGTGAGGCAGCGAACCTGAGGTATTCGATATTGTCGGGTTCTTCCTCAAGGAGGGGCTCGATCTTCTGAAGGGCACGCTCACCATCTCCGAGGAGGGACAGCACCCGTGCCTGTGCAAAGGAGGCACCCGGAATCTGTGCGGCTTTCCTGTATGCCGTCTCTGCCATCTTCAGGTTTCCGACAGATTCCGCAAGGCTGCCGAGCTCAAACCAGGTCGCGAGATCATGATCCTCCTGCTGGAGGTATTCAGAGAGTGCCGTGCAGGCATCGCTCCATTTTCCTGAGAGGATCAGTGCCTGTGCCCGTGCCCGGTATACCTCGGGCGGGGCATTGCCTGTTGCAATGGCACGATCATATGCCCGGATCGCATGGGCATATTCGGAATCTGCTGTCAGGGCATCACCCATGGCACGCCAGATACGGGGATCATCAGGATGCACTTCCCCGGCATGTTTGAGATGGGTGATCGCCTCTTTCTGCGCATCGACGTTCATGAGGGCATCGGTTGCTGCCATCAGGAGGACGGGATCATCCGGTGTCTCGGAGATGGCCTTGCGGTATGCATCGGCCGCCTCTTCAGATCGTCCAAGGAGCGTCATCAGCTCGCCGAGCCGCCGGTTGACCATCGGAATATTCGGGTGCTGCCGGGCAATCGACTGGCATATCTCTGCGGCATCATCCAGTCGCCCGAGCCGTGAGAGGACGCCTTCCATTGCAATGAGGAGTGCGGGGCTCTCCGCACCCTGGTTCATCGCCTCCTGATATGCATCGCCTGCGGACTGATCCTGACCAAGGTGTTCATACGCGGTTGCTCGTGTATACCAGCCACCGATATCTTCGGGATGGCGTTCACAGAATGATCCGAGAACTTCTTCTGCCTCGCCATAGTCACCGGTTGCATT